>Ga0209345_10002030_pt1 | contig 23197 bp, 15 predicted proteins | sample Cruoilmetagenom7_FD_187294 | JGI IMG/M metagenome (GOLD analysis project Ga0209345, IMG submission 187294) | Oil polluted marine microbial communities from Coal Oil Point, Santa Barbara, California, USA - Sample 7 (SPAdes) (version 2) | ecosystem: Environmental > Aquatic > Marine > Oil seeps ...
CACCAAAGTTTGCTTAGGTTTGGTGCTCTCTTAAAAACTAATGAAGAAAAAGATAGCTTATTTATTTATGTTTTTAAAAAAGGAATGATTGCTTCTTTATTTATTGTGTTATTAATTATAATAAGCAGTTTTTTAATTCCTTTTACATTTGAAAACACAGGTTATTATGTTGCTTTTTTATCATTCATAATTATGCCTCATTACTTCCTTTCAATTATTAAAATTCAATTTAGATTAAAACACAACAATAAAACTTTTTCATATTTAGAAATAATTTATAATGCTATATTAATTATTACAGTTTCTGCATTAAGTTACTTTTTTAACGCAAATGGTTATGCCATTGCCTTGCTACTTACACCTTGCATTACTACACTGTTTTTTATTAAAAAACTTAACATTAAGTATTCAAAAAAAGTTTCTTTGAACATTACTGATTTAGTTTTTTGGAAATATGGATTTTTTGCTAGTTTATCTGTAAGCGTAGCGCAATTTCTTTTTGCTATAGATATTTTATTAATTGGGTATTTATTAAACAACGCTGAAGCTGTAACACAATACAAATATGTTTCGTTAATTCCGTTTAGCTTATTATTTCTTTCTCAAGTTTTTATACAAACTGATTTTGTGACTTTTACCGAAAAAATTAAAGATAAAAGCTATATTACTAGGTATATTAAAAGATATATGCTGTTTTTTAGTTTTATAAGTATAGGTATAGTTGGAATATCATTTCTTTTTTCAAATCAACTTTTAGCGTTGTTTGACAGTTCATTTATAGAATTTTCAGATACTTTTTTAATTTTAATTATTGGTGTTTGTGGAATTCTAATACTTAGAGGGCTCTTTGGCAACTTACTTTCATCCATTGGTAAAGTGCACATTAACTATTATATAGGAAGCGTTGCATTGGTATTGAATATAGGTAGTAATTATTTTTTAATTCCAACGTATGGTATTAAAGGTGCTGCAATTACCTCAGCTTTTATTATGTGGTTTACAGGTATAATTTCGTATGTTTGGTTTCTAATCCTTTATAAAAAGTATTGCACTATTTCTTAAATAATGAAAAAAATAACTAAACTTTTAAAAGCTATTTTTTTACTCATAAAAAAACCTAGCCTAATAAATCATATACTTAATAACAATTATGTTTGGGAAACATATCTTGCAAAAAAACATGCATCAACAACAACACTTCCTGTTGTTCAAATAAATGACTTGATTCCAAATTTTAGCGGCACATTAGATGTATTTACTTATTTAGGTGGTGGATCATTACCAACTGATATTCTTTTATTAAAAGAATTAAGTAAACAAATTAATGAGTGTTCTTATTTTGAAATTGGCACTTGGAGAGGCGAAAGTATAATTAATGTAGCTTCTGTAGCTAAAGAATGCTATACCTTAAATTTAAGTAAACAAGAAATGTTACAATTAGGATTGTCAGAGAAATATGCTAATTTACACAGCTTTTTTTCGAACAAAACTAAAAATATTACACAGCTTTATGGTAATTCTTTAGATTTTGATTTTAGTGCTTTAAACAAAAAATTTGACTTAATTTTTATTGATGGTAATCACACCTATAAATACATAAAAAATGATACTGAAAAAGTTTTTAAACACTTAACTCATGAAAACTCTATAGTTGTTTGGCACGATTATGCTTACAACCCCGAAACTATTAGACCTGAAGTACTTTCTGCAATTTTAGATGGAATTCCTACTAAATTAAAAGATAATCTTTATCATGTTTCAAACACAATGTGTGCAATTTACACAAATAAAAAATTAAAAACGTCCTTATTTGAATATCCAGTTACACCAACTAAAAATTTTAAAACCTCCATTAAAATTAATGATATTTTAAAATAATTGAAATGGTTTTTGATATAAAAAATACGTTTCTTTTTGAGCTCCAAAACTTTTAAAAAATGATGCTATTCCTGAAATCATAGAGCCTTCAAAATCTAAAATAAACGAAGAATTGGCATAATTACATATCACTTCATTAATTAAAAAGCTTGCAGCCTGTTGCTTTTTCCCTTCTATATTTACTACAGAAAACAAATAACTAATTCTAGCCAAATCCTTCAGGAAAATTGCTCCGCCTATTAATTTTCCTTGCGCATTATAAACTCCCAATAAAAATCCTTTATCATTCTTTTGAATAAACTCTGTGAGTTTTTTTAAACTCTCAATAGCATTTTTTGAAATTTTATAAGCATCCTTTTCATTTGAAATTTTTAACAATTCATTAAACGAGCAATTCTTAACTGTTAAATCATTTCTTTTAGCCAAATTAATACTGTAAGTTCTATTATTTTTAAATGAACTTAATAGCCTTTCGTAAGGTTTATAAAGAGGTAAAATGTAATTTGTTCGTGCTGTAGTCTTTTTAAAACTTACACCATTGCCTGAGTTAAATTGAATGGTAACTTTTTTAAACTTTTTTGGAATTAAATGTATAAATTCTTGAATTAAACTATCATCAATTATACATTTTGAAAACACACCTAATTGTTGTGTCCAAGCAGGTGGATATATGTATTTTATAAAATATTTGCTTTTCCAAGGAAGTGGCATTACAGCTTCATAATCGTTCAAAACCAACACATCCCAATGATCAGAAACAGTATCTAAATACCAACTATATGCATATATTCGAGAATTTACAGCTAATTTAATACAGCTATTGTATTTATCTTCATCTAATTCATGTCTTTTAAGATAACTAATCATACATAGTTAGTCTAAAACTGTGGTCTTATAAATAGTTTTCCAACCTTTCCAAACTTCATTTTCGCTCAATGTTTCATTATGAAACAAGCTAATAAAAGTTCCATTTACTTCTTTAACAGCTGTTTTTAATTCTATTATTTTTTGTAAACTTTCTTCTGGTGAAAGGTTCATATAATCTTTTAAAGTTACATCCATAAAAGCAAATGGAAATATTTTTAAAGGTGTTTGAATTTCAAAATCTAAATCGTAAAAATAAAAAGGTGTACAGGTGCTTGCTCTAAATCCAACAACTTTTGCATATCCCATTGTATAATCTTCTTGTAAATCTAAATCTATTAAATTCTGATACGTTTCAGGAATACTTAATCTTAAAAAATGCTGACGGGAAAATGTAATTGATGTGTTCATTATATGTTCCAAACGCAATTTTTCTTTTTTTAATTTATCTGCATTCTTAAATGTAAAATAAGAAGGATGCAGCCCAATTTTAGCATAATCTGCTACTGATTTTATCACAGATCTAAATTTACTATTTGAAGATGAAATATTTTTATCAAACGTTGTATAATCACCTATTAAAAAGAAAAATAACGTAGTTACATTGTGTTCTTTTTTTATTTTAAGTAATTCTTTAAATGTATCAAACGGGTCAGTTCTAAAATTTAAAACCGACATTAATCTACGCCAAAAGTTAACAACTCTAAAGTGCAAAATATCATTAGTAAAACCGCCAATAGTTCTAACAATACCTTTATTTTTATATGCAAAAGCTACATCAATATCAATAGTTGAGATTAAGTTAAATTCTCTGTTTGTGTATTTGTAATTTGGGAATTTTTCTTTTAATAATTCTAAAAATTTATAGGCCCAAATATCAATAACAGGCTTTTCAATAAAACTATTTTTAACTGCTAAACTTTCTTCAGCAGGAAATCTTTCGTGAACATCTTGTACGTGTGGTAAATACTCTTCATATCTACTAATTAAATAAAACCCAGCCGCAAAAATATCAAAAGGAATACTTGATGTTTCTCCTGCTGTAAAAAAGCAAGGTACATCATCCCATTTAGACATATTTATATCAATATCATTAATTCCTTGTTCAAATAACAAATCATTACTTCTAATAAAAAACTCTGATCCTAATGGTGCTTTTGAATAGGTGATTTTCGGTCCGCTATGCGCAACAAATTCATCAACTTTAGTAGTAAAAGTAACGGGTATTTGCAATATTCTAACAAAATAATGTTTAAATATATAATTAACTCGTGGTGTAATTTTATGTGTATAAACTAATAGCATTCCTATTTATTTGTTAGTGCTTTTTAAATAATTGCATTTAAAAATAAAACTATAATATATTTTCATCTGCAAAGCTAAAATAAGCATTTTCAGTAATAATTATATGATCTAACACTTTTATATCTAATGTTTCGCCAGCCTTTTTTAATTTGTTGGTTATTAATTTATCTGCATTACTTGGCTCTAGTTTCCCTGAAGGATGATTATGGCATAAAATAAGTGCTGTAGCATACAATTCAATAGCTTTTTTATACAACAACCTTACATCAACTAAAGTTCCTGTTAAACCACCTTTACTAAGTTGTTGTTTAAATAAAACTTTATTAGAATTATTTAAGTAAACTACCCAAAATTCTTCGTGCTGTAATTCACCAATTAAAGGTTGCATCATATTAAACACAGCATTACTACTTGTAATTTTAGGAATTTCTAACGCTTCTTCAAGCCTTCTTCTTCTTCCTAACTCTAAAGCTGTTATAATTGAAATTGCCTTCGCATTACCAATTCCTTTAAATTTAATAAAGTCTGAAACTAACAATTTTCCTAGTTTATTCAAGTTATTATCTATTGATGCTAAAATTCTTTTAGATAATGTTACTGCACTTTCACTTCTGCTTCCTGAACCAATTAAAATAGCAATTAATTCAGCGTCAGACAAAGCCGATTTTCCTTTTAATAATAGTTTTTCACGCGGTCTATCATCTTCAGCCCAATACTTTATAGCGCTTATTTTATCTTCATAACTCATAACAATATTTTTTTTTCAAAGATAAGTGTAATATCTTTGGCAAAATATTTCAACTCATGAAAATTATTATTGTTGGTGCAGGAGATGTTGGTTTTCATTTATCAAAACTACTTTCTTTTGAATCTCAAGACATCTATCTAATTGATATGGATGCTGAAAAGCTTGAATATGCAAGTAACCATATTGATGTAATTACCATAAAAGGAGATGCCACTTCAGTAAAACTTTTAAAAGAAGTTAAAATTGATGAAGCTGATATTTTTTTAGCTGTAACCGAATCACAAAACACAAATTTCACACTAGCAGTAATTGCCAAAAAGCTTGGTGCCAAAAAAACTATTGCACGAATTTCAAATCATGAATTTTCTCAAAATACAGATATTGATTTTGAGGAAATAGGTATTGATGTTATGATTTCTCCGGGTGAATTAGCCGCTAATGAAATTAAAATGCTATTACATCAATCTGCTTTTAATGATACTATTGAGTTTGAAAACGGAACGCTTAATATCTTAGGAAGCACTTTAGAATATAATTCACCATTAATAAATTTAACCGTACAAGAAGCCAAAGAACGTTTTACAGATATTGACTTTATAACTATTGCAATTAAACCTGAAAATAGTGATGAAACTATAATTCCAAGAGGAAGTACCGTTTATAGTGCCAATGATCAAATTTATTTTTCTACTCCAAAAGAAAGCATAAAAAAATTGCATAAATTAATGGGCAAAACGCCATTTGGAGTGAAGGATGTAATGATTTTAGGTGCTAGTAAAATTGGTGTAAAAGCAGCAAGAAATTTATGTGAAGGTAATTTTAGCATTAAATTAATTGAAGCAGATAAACTTAGAGCTAAAGAAGTTGCAGAAAAGCTACCCAATGCATTAATTATTAAAGGTGATGGTAGAAATGTTGAACTTCTAGAAGAAGAAAATATTGCCGAAATGGATGCTTTTGTTGCTGTTACTGGAAATTCAGAAACTAACATTATGTCTTGCTTAGTAGCAAAATCAAAAGGCGTTAAAAAAACCATTGCATTGGTTGAAAATATGGATTATATTAATATCTCTCAAACCATTGGTATTGATACATTAATAAATAAAAAATTACTAGCTGCAAGTGCCATATTTAAACATGTTCGTAAAGGTGAAGTTTTAAAATTAGCCAATTTACATAATGTAGATGCTGAAGTTTTAGAATTTATGGTAAAAGAAAATTCACCTGTTACAAAAAAATTAGTTAAAGATATTAAACTAACAAAAAAAGGTGTTTTTGCTGGTGTTATTAGAGATGGTATTGCTTTAATGACTTTTGGAGATTTTCAAATATTAGCAGGCGATAAAGCTGTTGTTTTTTGCTTACCGGAAGCAATTCATAAAGTTGAAAAATTATTTAATTAACCTATGAAAGGCATCAATTTTAAAATTATAATAAGTTTCTTAGGGTTAACATCTATGCTTAATGGTGTATTTATGTTAATTGCTTACCCTTTTAGCAATTACCATAATGAAACTGAACAATGGGGCATTTTAAAAGCGGGTATTACAACTATATTAATTGGTTTTTTATGTTGGTTTTTTAATAGAAATGCACCAAAAAGTTTACAAAAAAAAGAAGGATATCTTATTGTTACTCTAGGTTGGCTTATGCTTACTTTTACAGGTACTTTACCCTATTTATTTACCGGTTCAATTCCTGAGTTTACCAATGCTATTTTTGAAACAATCTCAGGATATTCAACAACAGGCTCTTCAATTTTAACTGATATTGAAGCAATGCCAAAAGGAATATTATTTTGGCGAAGTGCAACGCATTGGATTGGTGGTATGGGAATTATTGTTTTAACTGTTGCAATTTTACCATTATTAGGTATTGGTGGTATGCAGTTATTTATGGCTGAAGCACCTGGTCCTTCAGCTGATAAAATGCATCCAAGAATTACAGAAACCGCTAAAAGACTTTGGCTTATCTACTTTTTATTAACTTTTTTAGAATTTTTCTTATTAAAAATTGCCGGAATGACTTGGTTTGATGCTATAAACCATGCAATGGCAACTATGAGTACTGGAGGATTTTCAACAAAAAATGCGAGTATTGCTTATTGGAATGGCGCTCCAATTATTCAATATATTATCACCATATTTATGTTTATTGCAGGAGCTAATTTTGTATTAACTTATTTTGCATTAAAAGGAAAAGTACGTAAGGTTTTTAAAAGTGAAGAATTTAAATATTATTTCTTCGGAATTATAAGCTTAAGTATTTTAATAACTGTAATAATAGTAAATTATCAAGACCCAAATTTAGTAACAAGTATTCATCATCCAAAACCTTGGGGTGAAGTTGAAAGTGCTTTTAGACATGCTGCATTTCAAGTAACATCTGTACTAACAACAACAGGTTTTGTAACTGCTGATTTTACTATGTGGAGTTCTTTTGCAACCATGCTTATGTTTTCTCTATTTTTTATTGGTGGTTCAGCAGGATCAACAAGTGGTGGTATTAAAATTGTTCGCCATATTGTAATGATAAAAAATAGTTTTTATGAATTTAAAAAACTATTACATCCAAATGCTATAATTCCTGTTCGTTATGATGGAACTGGAGTACCTAAAAACATTATTTACAATATTTTAGCCTTTTTTATTTTATACATGCTTATATTTATATTAAGCTCAATTTTACTAACTTTTTTTGGGTTAGATTTTGAATCAGCCATTGGAGCGGCTGCGTCATCATTAGGAAATATTGGACCTGCGTTAGGTTCTGTTAGTCCGGTTGATAATTATGCACATTTATCTGTAGGCGCTAAATGGTTTTGTGCTTTTTTAATGTTAATTGGTAGATTAGAATTATTTACAGTATTAATTTTATTAACTCCATTTTTTTGGAAGAAAAATTAAATTATTTCTTTAAATTTATTAAAATCTAAACCTCCGTAATTCCCTGAACTCATTAATAATAAAGCCGTATTTTCTAATTCCTGATTGAATAAAAACTCTTTAAACTCAACTGGATTTGTATACACAATTAAATCATCTCGTTCAAATGCATCTTTAATTTGATTTAAAGAAACTTTTTCAAGCCTCTTAATCTCAACTGCTTTTGGAGAATAAAACACAACAGCTTTATCCGCACTATCTAATGCTCCTTTATACTCTTTTAGAAACTGGGCATTTAAACTGCTATAGGTGTGTAATTCTAAACATGCAATAACTTCTCTATTGTCATATTGATTTTTTACAGCTTTTGTTGTCGCTTCAACTTTACTAGGTGAATGAGCAAAATCTTTAAAAACAACTGTATTTTTATTTTCTGCTATTTTTTCTAATCTTTTGCTAGCACCTTTAAAGCTAGAAATTGCTTCATAAAATTCATCTTCTCCAACTCCCATATGTAAACAAATCCATTTTGCACCAGCCATATTTTGCAAATTATGTACTCCAAAAAACTCTAGTGGCATTTCACCAATAGTTGTTTCTATAAATGTTGTTCCGTCAACAATTTTATAGTTTGGAGTTTTATATGGGTACTTTTTTATTGGATTTTTAGTTTGTTCAACAACATTTTTAACTTCATTATCTTCTTCATTATACACCATAATTCCACCATTGCTAAGTGAATTTGTAAAAATTGAAAACTGCTCTACATAATTTTCAAATGTTGGAAAAACATTGATATGATCCCAAGCAATACCACTTAACAAAGCAATATTTGGTTTGTATAAATGAAACTTTGGTCGCCTATCAATTGGACTTGATAAATATTCATCACCTTCTAAAACAATAAATTCATTTTCTGAAGTTAAATGAACCATCGTATCAAAGCCATCTAACTGAGCACCAACCATATAATCAACTTCAATTTCATGATAATTTAATACATGTAAAATCATTGAGGTTATGGTTGTTTTACCATGAGAGCCACCAAGTACAACACGTGTTTTATCTTTAGATTGTTCATATAAAAACTCTGGATATGAATAAATTTTAAGCCCTAATTCTTGTGCTTTCTTTAATTCTAAATTATCTGGTTTAGCGTGCATTCCTAAAATTACAGCATCTAATTTTGAAGTTATTTTTTCTTCAAACCAACCAAACTCTTTTGGTAACAATCCTTTATTTTTTAATCTAGATTTTGATGGTTCAAAAATAGTGTCATCACTACCTGTTATTGTATATCCTTTTTTATATAATGCTAATGCTAAATTATGCATTGCACTTCCACCAATAGCAATAAAATGTATATTCATGTGCTTATAATTTAACTAAATTCAAATGTAGGTAAACTCTCAAAAAAAAAGAAAAACATTTACTCATAATTTCTTAAATAGTAATATAATAATAATTAGTCAACCTATATTTATTTTTTAAATTGATTATTTTTTATTACTTTTATACAGTTAAATGAACCGTTTATTGTGTTTATCGTGTCATTTATTAACCCCTTGTAAATTAGCTAAATGAAAATAGATGGAAAAATAACTCCTACTAAAAAGGTTATACTATACTTTTTTATTTTATTTATAGTTAGTCAATTTTCTTACTCGCAATGTAACAATCCCACTCCAACAGGCGACGTAACTCAGACATTTTGTGCTTCAGAAAATAAAACTATTGGAGATTTAATAGTTTTTGGAGGAGATATAGTTTGGTATGATGCTCCAATTGGTGGTACTATTTGTAGTTTATCCAAATTACTTATTGATGAAAAAATTTATTATGCTGATGATGTTAGTGGAACAGTAAATAATTGTAGTTCTCCTAGATTAGCAGTTACAGCAATAATATATGGAAATCCGCCTGCAGATACCGATCTTTTTGTTGGTAATTGCGCTAGTGCAAGTCATACAATAGCAGATTTAAATGCGACCGGAACAAATATTGAATGGTATGATGCTCAATTTGGAGGTAATTTACTTGATTCTTCATTAGTTTTAGTTGGTGGACAAAAATATTGGGTTCAACAAACTGAAAATGGATGCATAAGTTCTCGTTTACCAACTACATTTATAATTGTGAATCCGGCAGCAGCTACAATAGAACCTGTTCAATCATTTTGTGATACACCAATTCCTTTAATAAGTGATTTACAAACAGTTGAACCGGATGTGGTTTGGTATAATTCTGAAACTTCAGAAGACCCTTTAAATCCTAATACACCACTAATAAATGGGAACTCGTATTGGGGAGCAAATTCTGAATTCCCTTGTGAAAGTATTGAACGAATAGAAACCACAGTTGTAATTGATACAACTCCAAATGCTGGAAGTGATTTTGTGTTTTTAGAATGTAGTGCTAACTTAACAAATATAAATCTATTTGATTTACTTGGCGGAATCCCAAATACAACAGGGATTTGGACTGGCCCAAGTCAACTTTCAAACAATTATTTAGGAACTTTTGAACCTGGAATTCATTTAGAAGGAATTTACACTTATACTGTTTCAAGTGTTTTAGGTATTTGTGATAGTGATACTGCAACAGTTACAATTACTTCAACAAGTGTTGAACCACCAACTACAACAGAAGCTAATCAGTTTTTTTGTGATATTAACAACCCTACAATAAGTAATTTAAATGCAACTGGAAATAATATAGCTTGGCACGCTACAGAGTTTGAAACTAATCATTTGAATGACACAGAGTTATTAATTGATGGTGAAGATTATTGGGCTACACAAATAGATTTAGCAACTGGTTGTGAAAGTGAAACAAGATTAAAAGTAACAGTTACAATTAATACAACTCTGCCTCCAACAAGCACTGAAGAAAATCAAACATTTTGTGAATATGAAAATGCTACTATTGCTTTTTTAAATGTTACAGGAACCAACATAACTTGGTACGATACTGAAATTTCAACAACACCTTTAAACACTGCCGATTTATTAGTAAATGGTGATTATTGGGTTACGCAAACAAATACCTCAACAGGTTGTGAAAGTTCATCTAGATTGGTTATAAATGTAACAATAATTCCAACACAACCACCACCAACTACAAATGAACCTCATCAAACATTTTGTGAAATAAACAATCCAACAGTTGCAGATTTAAATGCTATAGGAAATGGAATTGATTGGCATGCAACCGAATTTTCAAATACTGATTTATTAGAAACTGAAGCTTTAATTGATGGTGAAGATTATTGGGCAACTCAATTAGATCCAATTTCTGGTTGTGAAAGCTTAACTAGATTAAAAGTAACTGTTTCAATAATAAATACCTTAGCACCAACAACTACTGAAACTAATCAACAATTTTGCCATATTGAAAATGCTACAATTGCTAATTTAAATGTAACAGCAACTAATGTACTTTGGTATGCTTCTGAGATTAGTACAATTCCACTAAATAATACTGAAATTTTAATTGATGGTGAAAATTATTGGGCATCACAAACTGACACTACAACGGGCTGCGAAAGTGTCAACAGATTAAAAGTGACCGTAACAATTAATACCACACAGCCGCCAATTACTTCAGAAGAAAATCAAACATTTTGTCAAAATTCAAATCCAACTATCGCAAATTTAATTATTACAGGTACAAATACGCTTTGGTATGCTACTGAAACCTCTACAATTTTATTAAACAATTCAGTTTTATTAATTGATGGTGAAGATTACTGGGCTACACAAACAAATGCTTCTACAGGCTGTGAAAGTGAAACAAGGCTTAAAATTACAGTAACAATATTTGCAGCACTACCTGCTCCTACTACAAGTGAAACTCATCAAACATTTTGTGATATTGAAAACCCTACTATTTCAAATTTAAATGTAACTGGAACAAATTTACATTGGTACGACACTGAAATTTCTACCATACAATTAAATAATTTAGATACACTAATTGACGGTGAAGATTACTGGGTTTCTCAAATTGATCCAATTTCAGGTTGTGAAAGTAACTCTAGATTAAAAATAACAGTAACAGTAAACAACACACCGCTACCAACAACTACTGAAGTAACACAAACATTTTGTATCATTGAAAATGCTACAATTGCTAATTTAGACGTTCAAGGAAGCAACTTAATTTGGTACGATTCAGAAAATTCTACAACACCTCTAAACATTTCTGATTTATTAATAAATGGTGAAGATTATTGGGCTTCTCAATCTGACCTTTCAACTGGTTGTGAAAGTACACTAAGGTTACAAATAACAGTTATTATTACTGATGAACAAGCACCAACTGTAACTACAGAAAATCAAACATTCTGTGAAATAGACGCAGCCACGGTTGCCAATTTAAACGCTTCAGGAAATGGAATACTTTGGTACGCAAATAGCACCGAAACTATACCCTTAAATAATGCAGAACTATTAATTAATGGAGAAGATTATTGGGCTTCTCAAACTAATACAGTTACTGGTTGTGAAAGTGAAAATAGAATTATGGTTACTGTTTCAATTAATATAACCGATGCACCTACAACAAATGAGGTTAATCAAACTTTTTGTGAACATGATAACGCAACAACTACATTTTTAAATGTTACAGGAACTAACTTAATTTGGTATACAACTCAAACATCTTTAACACCAATTAACACTAGTGAAATTTTAATTGATGGTGAAGACTATTGGGCAACACAAACTAATGCTACCACTGGTTGTGAGAGTGTTGATAGATTAATGGTAACTGTAACAATAATACCTACACAAGAAGCTCCAACTACTGATGAACCTCATCAAACATTTTGTGAAATTAATGACCCAACAATTGCTGATTTAGTTGCAATTGGAAACAATTTAGATTGGCATGATACAGAAACATCTTTAATAGATTTAGATTTAAGTGAACCTCTAGTTGATGGTGAAGATTATTGGGCAACTCAATTAGATCCTAACTCTGGTTGTGAAAGTGTTGATAGGTTAAGAGTTACAGTGACAATAATTGCAACAGAAGCACCAACTACTTTAGAAACAACACAAACTTTTTGTGAAGTAGATAACCCAACAATTGCAAATTTAAATGTTTCTGGAACTCAAATTTTATGGTATGAAGCAGAAAATACTACAACACCTTTAGATATTTCAATATTACTAATTGATGGTGAAGATTATTGGGCTACACAAACCGAAGTAATTTTTGGTTGTGAAAGTTCCAATAGATTAATGGTTACCGTAAAAATTAATAACGAGCAACCTCCTACTACTTCAGAAGAAACACAAACTTTTTGTGAAATTGACAATCCTACTATTGCAAACTTAAATGCAAGTGGTACAAATATTCTTTGGTATGCTACTGAAAACGCAACAATTCCTTTAGCTGCTTCAGTTCAATTAATTAACGGTGAAGATTATTGGGCTTCACAAACAAACTTAACGCTAAGTTGTGAAAGTGAAAGTAGACTTGTAGTTACTACTTTAATAAATACTACTGAAGTTCCTACAACATTAGAAGCTAATCAATCATTTTGTGACAACCAACTTGCAACCATAGCAAATTTAACTGTTACAGGAAATGCAATTTTATGGTATGATACAGCAACTTCTTCAACTCCTTTAAATAATTCTGATGTATTAATTAATGGTGAAGATTATTGGGCTTCTCAAACAGATGACATTACTGGTTGTGAAAGCATTAATAGACTAGCTATAAGTGTTACTATTATTTCACCTCCTGAAGCTCCTATTATCACAGAACCTATTCAAGTTTTCTGTGAAATAGACAATCCAACCATTGCAAATTTAAGTGCTCAAGGAAGCAATATACATTGGCATGATACAGAAAATTCCATTGAAGACTATAATACAACTGATGTTTTAATTGATGGTGAAGATTATTGGGCTGCACAAATTGACCCAAATTCAAATTGTGAGAGTACAAATAGAATAAAAGTTACTGCTTCAATTAACTCAACTGCTGCGCCAACAACAATTTCTGATAACCAAGAATTTTGCATAAATGCAAATGCAACTATTAAAGATTTAGATATTAATGGAACAAATCTTATTTGGTATGATTCAGAATCTTCAACAGTTCCTTTAAATAATTCAGATATATTAATTAATGGTGAAGATTATTGGGCTACACAAACTAATATTGTAACTGGTTGCGAAAGTATTACTAGATTACTAATTAACGCTACAATAATTGATTTAGCTACACCAACAGCAAATCAAACGGTTCAAGAGTTTTGTATTCAAAACAACCCTACTATAGCTGATTTAGAAGCCAATGGTGAACATATTTTATGGTTTTACACCGCAACTTCTACAACTTCAATACCTACAAATACCCCATTAATTAATGGTGGTGCTTATTGGGCAGCATCTGTAGATGAAACTATCGGTTGTGAAAGTGCTTCTAGGCTTTTAATAATTGTAAAAGTTAATACTATTTCACCACCATCTATAGAAGAAGACCAGCAGACATTTTGCTCTTCAAGTTCGCCTACACTTACAAATTTAGAAGTTACAGGAAATAATATTGTTTGGTATGCATCAGAAACTGATTTAATACCTTTAGATAATTCTAATTTATTAGAAGATGGAAAAAAATATTGGGCATCACAATCAAACCTTTCAAAATCTTGTAATTCAACAAGAATTTCTGTTTCTGTAACTTTAACTGATGCAGGTACTCCTGAAATAAATGAATTTGGAAACGAATTTTGTGTAATAGATAAACCAACAATTTCTGATTTAAATTTTAATATAACTCCTACTAATTTAAACAACACTATTATTTGGTATGATTCATTTCCTGACGGTTTTGAGTTAAACTCAACTGAACTACTAATTGATGGTGATACATATATTGCAGTAGAAAAAAACAGCAATGGTTGTATTAGTATTACGCCTCTTGAAATAACTATTACACTTGATGCTTGTGATGCTTATGATGTTGAAATATTTGATGGATTTTCTCCAAATGAAGATGGTGTTAACGATACATTTAAAATAGGGAATTTAAGAGAGTTATATCCAAACTTTGAAGTAGAATTTTACAATAGATGGGGAAAATTAGTTTATACAGCTAATACTTCAAAACCAGATTGGAACGGTAGATTTAAAGGCTCAGGGGAATTAGTTCCTTCTGGAGTTTACTATTTTATAATATATTTTAACAGCGAAACTAAAAAACCAATTCAACAAAGACTATACTTAAGTAAGTAACTAAATTTTAGTACAAGATATTAAAAAATAAAATGAAAAAAATAATAGTCATATTTATCCTTTTTACAACTTTAATGTGGTCTCAACAAGACGCACAATATACACAATACATGTATAATATGAGTGTTATAAATCCTGCCTATACTACAGGTGATTTAGGTATTATTAATGTAGGTGCTTTACATAGAACGCAATGGGTTGGTGTTGAAGGAGCCCCAAAATCATCAAACATATTTGCACATACACCACTTAGCGAAAATGTTGAGGCTGGTTTTTCAATGGTAAACGATAATATTGGTGATGTTATTAAAGAAAATAATTTTTATGCAGACTTTGCTTACAAATTAAATTTAGGATATTACGGACATGTCTCGTTTGGCTTAAAAGCTGGTTTAACAGTATTTGATGTTAATTTTAATGATTTTAATTTAGAATCGGGTAGTGCATTTACTGATACTGAGTTTACAGATAATATTCATCAATCATTTTTTAATTTTGGTGCCGGAATTTATTACAACACAGATCAATATTACTTAGGCCTCTCAATACCTAATATTTTAACTTCCGCTCATTTAAACAAGGAAAATGGTAAATATCAAAGTATTAAAGATATTCATATGTTTTTAACAGGTGGTTACGTGTTTATTATTAATGAGCAATTTAAATTTAAACCTGCATTTATGGCTAAAGGTGTTAATACTTCAAATGTTACATTAGATTTAACAAGTAATATTATATATAAAAATTTAGTTGAATTTGGGATAAGTTACCGTTTAGGCGATTCAGTTGGTGCTATGGCAAACTTTAATTTGAATGACACATTACGCATTGGTTATGCTTATGATTATACTGTTTCAAATATTGGTCCTTTTAGCTCAGGTTCACATGAATTGTTTATCTTGTACAATATAAAACTATTTAACAATTATAGTGGTTTTGATAAGTCACCTAGATTCTTTTAATAAATTATTTAACCAAAAATGAAAAAAATAGTACTCTCTTTTATTCTATTAACCTTTTTCTCACTCTCAATTATTGCTCAAAATTTAAAAAAAGCTAATTTACTATTTGAAAAAAGAGCCTATTTAGATGCTGCTGAATTATTTATTAAAGAAGCCAATAAAACGCAAGAAATTTTTGAAAAATTAGGAGATTGCTATTACTTCAATACTGAAATGGAACAAGCTGTAAAATGGTACAGTATTGTTTTAGATAATTATGAAAATACAACTAATGCTGCATATATTTATAGATATTCACAAGCTTTAAAGGGTGTTGAAAAATTTAAAGAATCTGATAAATGGCTTAAAAAATACAATCAAAAAAAACTTCAACCTACTGATTATCAACCAGAAACATTGTCTTTTTTTAAATCGTTAAATAAAGAAATTAAACATCCATATACTATTTATAAAGTAACAATAAATTCAGAAAATTCAGATTTTGGAACAAGCTTTTATGGTAACAAAATAATTTTTGCATCAGCAAAACATAATGAAAAAAAATTATATGATTGGAACAAACAGCCATATTTAGATTTATATGAAGCCACTAAAGATGCAAAAGGAAACTTAAGTAATGTTCAACCTTTTTCAAGTAAAATAAATACAGAAATACATGAATCTAATGCAGTTTTCACTAAAGATGGAAAAACAATGTATTTTACACGTAACAATTATATTTCAGGAAAAAAAAGGAAAGATAAAAACAACGTTTCTCACCTAAAAATATATCGTGCTAAATTAATTAATAACCAATGGACATTAATTACTGAACTTCCTTTTAACAGTGATAATTATTCCGTAGAACACCCAGCTCTAAGTCCTGATGAAAAGCAATTGTACTTTTCTTCAGATATGCCTGGTTCAATTGGATCATTTGATATTTTTGAAGTTGATATTCATGACAATGGCACATTTGGTAATCCAAAAAATTTAGGAGCTAAAATTAACACAGAGCATAGAGAACAATTTCCTTTTGTAAGTAATAAAAACATTTTATATTTTGCATCTGACGGCCATTTTGGTTTAGGTGGTTTAGATATTTTTAAAAGTGAAATTAACACTCATAATTTTTCAAAACCTATAAATTTAAGTGATAAAATTAATAGTAATTTAGATGATTTTGCTTTTATAATTAATGAAGAAAACAATTCTGGTTATTTTTCTTCAAATAGAAATGGTGGTATTGGTAGTGATGATATTTATAGATTTACTAAAAAGAGTACAACAACAATTTCAGGAATAATTCATGATAAAAATAACTTTGAAACGCTTGAAGGAACAACTGTAACTTTATATGATAAAAATAACACTGTTATTTCTAAAATAACCACAACTAAAGATGCTTCTTATATTTTTGAAATAGAAAAAAATAAAATTTACAAAATTCAAGGAAATAAAAACTTATATCTTCCTTCAGAAATTGTGTTTTCTACAAATAATGATGGAGATATGAATATTAATTTATTTCTAGAATTAAACAATGAAATTCAAAAAAGCGACGTTACAATAAGTAATGCAGTTGAAAATAAACCTCCTAACACAATACATAAACCTATTTATTTTGATTTAAATTCATCATATCTAAGACCTGAAGCTAAAATTGAATTGAATGAACTAGTAAAATTCATGAAAAACAATCCAAAATTAGCCATTAAATGTAATGCTCATACAGATTCAAGAGAAAGTTACACTTACAATATTTGGTTATCTGACCGAAGAGCAAAAAGGACTGTAAATTATATAAAATCTAAAGGTATTGCTGATTATAGAATTTCCGGAAAAGGTTATAGCGAAACTCAATTAGTTAATAAATGTAAAAGCGGTATTAAGTGTAAAGAGTCTGAACATCAACAAAATAGAAGAACTGAATTTGTTATAATTGAAACTAATTAATCTCATTATTTTTAAATATAAATACAAATTCTTTAAACTTTTAAATAGTACATTTGCATAAAATATTTTACAATGCATTTAGATTTAATTCCAAATATAAAACATACAGATAGCAACAACTTTTTTTTATTAGCTGGGCCTTGCGCTATTGAAGGTGAAGAAATGGCTTTGCGCATAGCTGAACACACTTTAACAGTGACCGATAAATTAAAAATTCCTTTTATTTTTAAAGGAAGTTTTAAAAAAGCTAACAGAAGTAGAATTGATAGTTTTACCGGAATTGGAGATGAAAAAGCGTTGAAAATATTAAGAAAGGTTTCCGAAACTTTCAATATTCCAACAGTTACAGATATTCATGATGTTAACGACGCTATAAAAGCTGCTGAATATGTTGATGTGTTGCAAATCCCTGCATTTTTAGTTCGCCAAACCGACTTGGTTGTAGCAGCTGCACAAACAGGTAAAGTTGTAAATTTAAAAAAAGGGCAATTTATGAGTCCTTCAGCAATGAAACATGCGGTTCAAAAAGTAAAAGATAGCAGTAATGAAAAAGCTTGGATTACCGATAGAGGAACTATGTTTGGCTACCAAGATATGATAGTTGATTTTAGAGGAATTCCTGAAATGCAACAATATGCACCGGTGGTTTTAGATGTAACACATTCGCTTCAACAACCAAACCAAAATAGTGGTGTAACTGGCGGAAGACCTGATATGATTGAGACTATTGCAAGAGCAGGCGTTGTAAATAATGTAGATGGTTTATTTTTAGAGACTCACTTTGATCCTTCAAATGCAAAAAGCGATGGTGCTAATATGTTAGACTTAAAATATTTAGAAAGTTTACTAAGTAATTTAGTTGCTATTAGAAAAACCATCAATAAATTTTAAAATGTTATTTATTATAAGTAAATCTCAATACACCTAAACTATTCAATAATTATTAATGAGATGCTGAATCAAGTTCAGCATTATGATGAAATACTAAATTAAATTACCCAAGCTCTTCTACTATTATCTAAAAATACAGCAGCATCTTTTAATAGCTGAACAAATTGTAGTTCATTAAAATCTTCTAAACTTTGTACTTGTAAAGAGCGTACTTGTTTCCTGTTATTATCATCTTTTAATTGTGGATATTTGTCTTCTAATAAAACACCTTGTATAAAAGCAACATCAACATAATTTGTTCCTTTTAATATATTTAAATACAACATAGGTTTATTATTATATGTATAATAAGGAACTTTGTACTTGTATTTTTCTTCAATACACGGTAAACTCTTAAAAATCACACTACGTACATATAACATAATTGATTGATAAGGCTCTTTTTGATTTAAAATATGTTGCTCAACTGGATTCATAAAAAAACACCAACAATATATAAAATTTTGTTGATGTTTTTTTGTTTAACCAATTATAAGATTATCCACATTTTGAATGACCACAACTTTTACATTTAAGACACCCTTCTTCATAAATAAGTCCTTCAGGATCACCACATTCAGGGCATTTTTTATCTGCTGCTTTAGTTCCATCTGCAACAAATTGTTTTAATGTACGTACAATACCATTTTTCCAAGTATTAATATTTTCATCATACATATTTAAATTATTAATTAAATCCACTACATATGCTATTGGCATTCCGTGACGTAATACTCCAGAAATAAGCTTGGCATAATTCCAATATTCTTTATCAAAAGTTCTAGACAACCCTTCTAAAGTTACTTTATATCCTTGTTTATCTAAAAATTGAAAATCATAACGAGAATCTCCTTTTTCATCTCTATTTTTAATTACCCAACCTTCTTCTAACCAAGCTGGTAAAATAAACGCATCTTCAATTTTTCCAGTAAATACTTCATAAGGTCTATTGTTTATTAAACCAACAACGGCAACCCATTTATCGTAATCGTTTTGAAAACGTACAACTTTAGCTTCTATTGTTTTTGGTCTTTTAGGAAATATTGTTTCTGCAAAACACTCATCATTTTTCTTTTCCTTTTTATCGTCATTTGACACTAAAATTCCACTTCTAGAACCATCTCTATAAACTGTTATTCCTTTCAAACCTTTTCTCCAAGATTCAATATAAATATCACCAACCATTTCAACTGGCACATCAGCAGCTAAATTTATTGTTGAACTTATAGAGTGTGTTGTATATTTTTGAACCAATGCTTGCATTTCTACACGCTTTTTCCAATCAATTTCAGGTGCAGTTGCTCCTGCGTATGGACTGTCTTTAATATCTGTTTTTCCTGAAACATCCATCCATTGCTTTAATTTTGGATGATATACATCAAATTCTTCAAAAGCATCACCCATATCATCAACATAAGCAACTGTTGCATTTGGATCGTCTTGATTTACTTTCCTTCTTCTTTTATATGACAGTAAGAAAACCGGCTCAATTCCCGATGATGTTTGTGCTAGCATACTTAAACTTCCTGTTGGTGCAACTGTACTAACTGAAATATTTCTTCTACCATACTTCATCATTCGTTTATAAATTGATGGAAAATCTTTTTCAATCATTTGAACAAACTCTGAATAATTTTCAATTTCTGGGTTGAAAATTTCAAACTTACCACGAGTAATAGCCATATCAATACTGCTATCAAACTCTGCGCTAAATTTTGTCTTCATTATTTCATCAACAACAGCAATTGCTTCATCTGTATCAAACTTTTTGCCTAAAGCTGCCATTGCATCAGCTAAAGCTGTAAACCCTAAACCTGTTCTTCTCCCTTTTTTACCCGTTTGATATAGTAATTTCCACGTATCAATTTCAACTTTTTTAATATCAGTTGGTTCTTTATCGTGCATTATTTTATTAAAAATCTTATCAACTGCTTCTAATTCTAAATCAACCAAATCATCCATTAAACGTTGAGATTCATAGGTTACTTCGTAGAATTTTTCAAAATCAAACGTAGCTTCATCAGTAAATGGGTTTTTAACAAAACTATACAAGTTTATTGCTATTAATCGACAACTATCACCTCCTTGCATTGCAATTTCTGAACAAGGGTTTGTTGAACTATTTTTAAACCCTGGATATACAGAAGATGTAGAATAAAAATGCTGACGATCCCAAAAAATTAAACCTGGCTCAGCAGTATTATGTGCACATTTTATAATAGTATCCCACAATGATTTTGCTTTAACGGTTTTGGTATATGTTGGGTTTTCACTATCTATTGGCCAACGCAGCATAAAATCATCATCATTAACAACAGCCATCATAAATTCATCTGATAAACGAAGAGAAATATTTGCACCTGTAATTTTAGTTAAATCTTGTTTTATTGTAATAAAATCTTCAATATCAGGATGTGCAATATCCATAGTAAGCATTAATGCTCCTCTTCTACCATTTTGAGCAACTTCTCTAGTTGTATTTGAAAAACGCTCCATAAATGAAACCGCTCCTGTTGTTGTACCAGCAGAATTTGAAACCATTGCTCCATTTGGTCTTAAATTAGATAAATCTACACCAACACCACAACGTCTTTTAAATAATTGTGCTAATTGCTGATCTGTATGAAAAATACCTCCATACGAATCTAAAACTGGTGGAACAACAACACAGTTGGATAAAGAAGCTATTACATTTTCATTTCCCAAAGAGGACATTACACTTCCTTGTGGAATAGTATATTTAAAATCTTTAAACAAGTTATATATGGCTTCTTCGGTCAAAAATTCACGTTTTTTCCCATAATCAGAAAGACCTTCTTTACTTTTTTCTTTACCTAAATACTTTTTTTCAATACGCGCAAATTCTTTTGACATTCTTTTGTGCATATCATTGGGTGTAGCCTCAAAAAAATCGCCTTTTTTATTCTTCATAGCATACTTATTAATCCAAGTAGTTGCTGCTAATTCATCACCATTAAAGTACTCTAAAGCACTCTTTAATACATCTTTGTGCGTTAATATTTTTGGAAAGGCTAATTGATCGACCATATTTAAATAAGTTTATTGTATTGAATTTATGAATGACTAAAATTATTGAATATTTAAACCTATTTGGTCTTTTAATGAAATTAGTTAATAACATTTTATTGTTGAAAAGTTGATTTTTTTGTCTTCTTTTTTTTTGTAGATTTAAGCTTTAACAAATTTATCTGAAAATTGAAACCCAAAACTCATAATTTATCTTTACAAGGAATTACTGGAATTTTATTTGGTGTTATTTCTCTTTTATTTGTTGTTTTAGTAAATACATTGATAAATCATTTTACATCTTCAGGTGGAGCTACATCTGTATTACCAATTACATTTTTCGAGATTTTAATACTCCTTAGCTTTGTTTTATTTGTGCTAATTAGCTATTTGGCAATTATTTTTACAAATAAACGAAGAAGAAAAAAAAGTAATTTAAAAGGCTGGGAATCTAATGCTAAAAAAATTAGACTTATATTTTTTGTTCAATTTGTTGTTCTAATTTCGGCCTCCTATGTGTGTATTGAATTAGGAATATTGAAATTAATAGTTCCTATAATTCTTTTACTTTATGGAGTGAGCTGTATTATAGCAAATCACTATACTAATGGTTATTCAAAAATCTTAGGATTCTTTTTTGCCTTACAAAGTATGTTAGCTCTATTTTTTCCTGAAGTACAATTTTTACTGCTTGGTGTGGCTTTTGGTGGTTTTCATATAATCTACGCCATTCTAAACACAAAAAATAGTTTAAACTCTTAGTTTTCTAACTAAATCTTCTAAACCATTAAGTTGTATTTCATAAACTAACCGAAGTTGATCTCCAAATGTTCCTTTTGGAAAGCCTTTGTTGTTATACCAAACAATATAATGTTCAGGTAAATCAATTAAATATTTACCTTTATATTTTCCGTAAGGCATTTTGGTATTTGCCAATTTTTCTAATAAATGTTGCTGATTATTCCCCATCAACAAAATCTTGCAAATAACTAAATCGATCTGTTAACTTTCCGTTTTCAGTCATTTTTGACCTATGCAATACACCTTCAGCATCATTATTAAAAAATGCAGGAATTACATGTTGTGCAAAACTATCTCCAAATCCTTCAGAAGCATCTTTAGGAAGCTCACAAGGTAAATTATCAACTGCCATAACAGCTATTGCATTTTCATCTTTAAAATCTGTTTCTTGCTCAGTTATTGGATTGTAACCATAATTAGGTTTAGCAATTGTTGAAGGTCTAATTGTTGATGCTACTGGTCCATCAATATCACAACTAATATCCGCCACCACTTTTATATTAAAACTTTCAGACTTGGCTTCATCACGTGTAAAAATATATGGGGAACCAACACCGTAAAAATGACACGCAATATAAACATCCGCCACTTTGGCAAAACGCATAAAAT
>Ga0209345_10002031_pt1 | contig 23186 bp, 21 predicted proteins | sample Cruoilmetagenom7_FD_187294 | JGI IMG/M metagenome (GOLD analysis project Ga0209345, IMG submission 187294) | Oil polluted marine microbial communities from Coal Oil Point, Santa Barbara, California, USA - Sample 7 (SPAdes) (version 2) | ecosystem: Environmental > Aquatic > Marine > Oil seeps ...
GAGCGTTATGGAACTTGGACGTTCTGTTGAGCAAGCTGCGAAGCCAAGAAACGTAAAGGATACTAACCTTGTTCCAAAGCGGATTAAGCCTGTTATCGATAAGCCGCTTGATAAACCGGATGAGCAATCTGCTGCAGTTTCACCAAGCCCTGTCGCTAAACCTACTCAGCAAGATGATATTGTACGGCGCCCGGGTGGTGATGATATAGCTAGACGTCCAGCACCTAAGCCAGTGTCCGAGCAAGTGCCCGCGCCAGTGCCCGAACCAACAATAGCAGAACCAGCTCCGCAGCAAGCAGATATCGGTGTGCAAGTTAACGCAGAAGATAAAACAAACCTTACGGACGCATTGCAACGGTTGAAAAATCTAAAGTCCCGCTGGCAAGAATTTACCTAGTATAAAAGCTACGAATTTACCAGTGTATGCGCCTATGACTTACTGGGGCAGAAGTCAGGAATTTTTATAAATACAGGTTGTTCACACACAGGCATCTGCCTATAAGGCTTGCCTAATGAAGGACAATTTGTCGGAGCGTAGCGCAGTCCGGTAGCGCACTCGCCTGGGGGGCGAGGGGTCGTAGGTTCAAATCCTATCGCTCCGACCATTGTTCTTTTTAGCAGTATTTCTGAGGAATTATATGTCATCTGAGCAGCAATCGTCGTCCAGTAAGGCCGTGAGTCTTTGGCTCTTTGTCATGATTATTATGGTTGTCTCTATGGTGTTGCTCGGTGGGGCGACACGCTTGACCAATGCCGGTCTTTCGATCACTGAATGGCGGCCTGTATCCGGAGCTTTACCGCCTTTGTCTGATGCGGCTTGGGCATCGGAATTCGGGAAATACCAGCAGATACCAGAATTTAGTGCCGAACACCCTGATATGGACTTGGCAGGATTTAAATTTATCTATTTTATGGAATGGAGCCATCGTCAGCTTGGGCGACTAATTGGTTTGGTGTATTTTGTGCCGCTTGTATTGTTCTTACGAAATAAGAAAATACCGAGCGGGAAACGTGGTCGTTTCATTGCTATCTTGCTGTTGATTGGCGTGCAGGGCGCTATTGGCTGGTGGATGGTGGCGAGCGGGCTTGTGCATGGACGCGTAGATGTGAGTCAGTACCGATTGGCCGTGCATCTGGGCACTGCATTTTTCATTCTGGCATTGTTATTATGGACATGGCTGGATAACCGTCAGAACTGGCCGAAAAGTACATCTGTAGCAAAGTTGCAAAAACGCTCTATGGTATTGTTTATACTGGTGTTCTTGCAAATATTAGCGGGGGCATTGGTGGCTGGAACCCATGCGGGTCTGACCTATAATACATGGCCATTAATGGACGGCGGCATAGTACCGAGCGGTTATTTGGCGCAAAGTCCGGTCTGGCTTAACCTGTTTGAAAATGTCGCCAATATCCAGTTCAACCACCGCATGCTTGGGTATGCAGTATTCCTAATGGCTATATGGGTTTGGGTGAGCGCAAGGCGGACGGAAAGCATGGCTTTACGCCGTGCGCTCGGTCTGTTGCTCTTGGCTATTTTTGGACAAATAGCCCTTGGAGTCATTACTTTGCTATATGTTGTGCCGTTGAAACTTGCGTTAGTACATCAAGCGGGGGCAATACTTGTGTTCATGCTTGCCGCATGGGCGCTCAGAACAACGAGATACGGTGCTATTGAGGAGCATCCTCAGGCTGATTAACCGCCTTCAATAATTGCCGTTCAGCATAGCTCAGGCTGATAAACACAATTCGTTGTTCATCAGCATCGACAAGCGCAAGCACACCATTGGCATAGGCACCGCCACCATAATTTGCTGATGTTGTTGCAACATATTTGATATGATCAACACCGCGAACGCTTAGGCCATTTTTAATTATGGCAATATACTCACTAAAATTAATTAAAAGCTCATCGGTTTTTGAAACCTCTAGCTGGAAAGGATGGTGTCTACTTCCTGATTGATCATTGCTTTCTTCAATAGGTGTTATGAAACCACGCCCAGTCTCGTTCACTTTTTTGACCTCTGTTTCATAAGAGAGTGCCCATTCAGGGCCAACCTTATCACTACTAAAGACGCATTCGTGTATGTTTTTTAGCTCTGGGTTCTTTTCCATAACTTTCTTTATACCTGGGTTCAATTCACGGATTGTTTGTTCCAGGTGTTTATCTTCAATGCTAATAGAAATGTTTTTGAATTCATTATTAACCGTTAGTATTTTAGCTGCTTTTGTGGCGGCAGTATGAGATAAACAAAACCCTTTCGCATCAATACGTTCACCAGAGTATATCATAGGTGAGAAATTACCTATATCGTCGGATTCTATATAGGCCTCGATTTTGTTATCTTCTGTAATCGTTAAAAAGACGCCGGGTGCGGCTTCGCGTGCCAAACCGAAAATATCTATATATTTACCTGTTCCGACAGGCTTAGGTTCGCGGCCTTCTATATCTGTTGAAAAGAGAAAGCCGTCATCATCACGTATTATAATCCTACCCAACCATGGTGCTACGCTATTGGGTACAAATGTAAGCTGCGATATGGAAGTGTCCAGATCAATAGCGTGGGTTGCTACCATATCTATAGTTGGAAGGATTGTAGCGGGGATTTCTATTGTTTCAAAAACTGCTGAGTTCTCATTAGGCTCGTTTGAGCAGGCGACTAACGAAGTGGTCAACAGAACGGTAGCAAATAAGAGTGTAAGTTTTTTCATTCCTCCCGCATAATTTACATATAAGATGATTGCCAGTGAAATTATGGATAATATATGTGCCATGTGCCTTATTCATTTGCTATTAGTGCGCTAATAAATAGCGGTAAAGTAATACCGTAATTCTATACTGCTGTTTTTATTAACTTAAATAGTGATAATGTAGAAAGTTGTTGACGATATGGTGGGCTGCACATAAGAGAACGCAATATTTCAAAACGGGTGTCATTTTGGCACCTTTCCAATCGAGAGAAAACCCGAAAGACTAACATGAAAACGACTAAATTTCTCAAGACAGCCGAGGTAGAGAAGCAGTGGATATTGCTAGATGCCGAAAACATTATCACTGGCCGTCTTGCTTCTTATATTGCTTTGCACTTGCGCGGCAAACACCGTCCTGATTATTCACCACACATTGATTGCGGTGATAATATCATTGTTATCAATGCTGAAAAAGTGGCGTTTACTGGTAAAAAACTGACTGACAAAGTCTATTATCATCACACACAGCATCCTGGTGGTTTGAAAGAAACAACTGCGGGCAAAATTCTCGGCGGACGTTTCCCAGAGCGTGTTTTACGCAAAGCCGTTCAGCGTATGTTGCCAAAGGAAAGCCCATTGGCTCGCACACAGCTTTCTAACTTGCACATTTATGCCGGTTCCGAGCATCCCCACGCCGCACAAAAGCCGACTGTAATCGACTTTGGTGCAATGAATTCTAAAAATGTAAGGGTTAAATAATGACCACTGAGAAACAAACATTAGAAGACCTGAAAAGCGTCATGGACGGTGTTGCTGCCGTAACAACTTCCGAAGACGGATCTGTTGCTGTTGAAGTCGTACTCCCAGAGCCAAAGATCGACGATCTTGGTCGTTCATATGCGACAGGTAAACGGAAAAACTCAATTGCGCGCGTTTGGATCAAGCCGGGTAACGGTAAAGTCACCGTCAATGGTCGTGACCAAGACGTATATTTTGCGCGTCCGGTTCTGCGTCTTATCATTCGTCAGCCTTTCGAAGCTGCTGAACGTGTAGACAGCTATGACGTTATAGCCACTGTTAAAGGCGGCGGCTTATCCGGCCAAGCTGGTGCGGTTCGTCACGGTATTTCCAAAGCTCTGACATATTATGAGCCATCACTTCGTGCGGCTCTAAAAGCCGGTGGATTTATGACACGTGATAGCCGTGTTGTTGAACGTAAGAAATACGGTCGCAAAAAAGCCCGTAAGAGCTTCCAGTTCTCGAAACGTTAAGCAAAAAAACACTTTCGTTATTTATGAATTGGGTGCTCTTGCGAGCACCCTTTTTTATTGGCTGATAGCCAAAAAATGTAAAGGTTAGGATTATGACAAAATTAAAAACGGCAGTTCTAGGCGCCTCGGGATATACGGGCGCAGAAGCTGTGCGCTTGATTATGGGGCACCCAAACCTGGATTTAGTTGCGTTAACCGCGCACCGTCATGCGGGCAAAGCCTATGCAGAGGTCTACCCACATTTGGCCCATCAGGGCTTACCGGATTTGCAAAATTGGCAAGATGTAAAATGGGACGAAATAGACGCTGTATTTGCCTGTTTACCCCACGGGGCTAGTGAAGACACGATTGCTGAAATCGCCCATAAAGATATAAAAATCATAGACTTATCTGCTGATTTTCGTCTGAAAAACGCGAGCGTTTATGAGAAAACTTATGGCCGCAAACATACTTCACCTAAATTACTGACGGATGCTGTATATGGCTTAACCGAATACGCACGGGATGATTTGAAATCTGCATCTTTGGTTGCTTGTCCTGGGTGTTACCCAACGGCGAGCCTTTTGGCCATCTTACCTGCTTTGGATCACATCAATACGGATAACATCATCATAGACGCTAAATCTGGTGTCAGCGGAGCAGGGCGCAAAGAAAGCACAGCACTTATTTACCCTGAAACTGCAGAAGGCGCCCATGCTTATGCAGTTGGCAGCCACCGTCATGGCCCTGAAATAGACGAAAAACTAAGTGCCGCGACGGGGCAGGATGTTACCGTCAGTTTCACACCGCACCTCATTCCTATGAACAGAGGCATGATTGCTACGGTAAATGTAGACCTGAATGAGGGAGTGTCTGTCAACGACCTCCGCAGTGCCTATGAAACACGTTATAACGGGGAAGCTTTCGTTCACGTTGAACCAGAAGGCGTTGTGCCGCACACGCGCCATATTCGTGCATCTAACCAATGCCGTATTGGGATGTTTGCGGACCGTAATCCGCGCCGCGCTGTCATTATATCTGTGATAGATAACCTGACCAAAGGATCGTCAGGTCAAGCGGTGCAGAACCTCAACGTTATGATGGGGTGGGATGAAACGCTCGGGCTAAATCTGGTGCCTGTGTTTCCCTAGTTTATAAGCTACTCCATGCCATTTTTTTGATTATGGAACAATATTTTATCTGTAAAACGTCATGAAGAACTTGACGTGCGGGTTAATAGTTGGGACAAAAGGAAAAATAAAAAGTAAAATCATTCAAGGGGATAATTATGGCTGGAGCACCAACTGTAGGCACAACACAGTGGTCATCACGTTTCGCTTTCATTATGGCGGCGGTTGGCTCTAGCGTCGGGCTCGGCAATCTTTGGCGGTTCTCCGCAGAAGCTGGGTCAAACGGCGGCGGCGCTTTCATTATGATTTATCTGGCCTGTGTGATTTTTATCGGCATCCCAGTTTTAATGAGTGAATTCATTATTGGCCGCGCAGGTAATGCCGCTAGTGCTATTCGTAGTGTTGATGATGTAGCGGAACGATCTGGTGTTTCAAAACAGTGGAGCATTCTTGGTGTGACAGGTATGGCGGCATCATTCCTAATCGTTAGTTTTTATTGTGTAGTTGCAGCATGGATTATTGTTTATATCCCTAAATTTCTTGGAGGTAGTTTTGCTGGGCAATCTTCAGGCCAGATTGCTTCGCAATTTTACCACATACTGGGTATTTCCGAAGAGGTTACAAATGAACCTCAGAAAATTCTATTTGCACCAAAACAGGTCCTACTTGCATTCACCTTTTTTGCCTTTCTAACAACATTTCTTGTAGCCCGTGGGGTCAATAAGGGCATTGAATTTGCTTCAAAAATACTAATGCCATTATTTTTCGTTCTTTTGATTTGCTTGGCGCTCTATAGCCTTGCTACCGGATTTTCTACTGAAGTCGTAGTTGATGGCAAGGTTAGCAATGGTGCAACTGAGGCGTTGAAGTTCTTATTTAAACCAGATTTTGCTGCCATCACACCAGAAGTTGCTACGGCTGCACTTGGTCAAGCTTTCTTCTCAATTGGTCTCGGCAGTGCTATTATGATTACTTACGGCTCTTACCTCCCTAAGAATATTAGCATCCCTAAATCTGCTATAATTGTTGGTCTTACAGATACAGCAGTTGCAATGATTGCAGGCTTAGCAATTTTTCCAATTGTGTTTTCCCATGGTTTGGACTTCTCTGCAGGAGCAGGGATATTTTTTCAAACTCTCCCGGTAGCTCTTTCTAATGCGCCAGGTGGTATTTTCATTGGTGCCGCTTTCTTCTTCTTGGCAATCTTTGCCGCAGTGACATCTTCTATATCACTACTAGAGCCTACGGTGGCTTGGGTAATGGAGAAAATAAACATATCCCGCCTTGTAGCAGCGTCTGGTGCAGGTTTAGTGATGTGGTTACTTGGCCTTGGTTCTATCTATGTTGTAGGGTTTATGGACGTTATTGATGGTGAACTTACGGGTGCAATCATGTTGCCTCTTACAGGACTGCTCACTATTTTGTTTGTTGGCTGGAGAATGAAGAAATCCTTAGTGCTTGAACAAATGCACGGTGTTTCGCAAGGTTTGCAAAATTTCTTGCTCCTGCTGGTTCGTTTCGTAGCCCCAATATTTGTGTCTATTGTACTTGTCGCTGGTATTTATAGTCGGTATTTTGCAGAGAAAACTGGTGCAGAAATATTTGCTTCACATAACTTTAGGCGTTTACTTGTATTGTTTGCAGTTCTTGTAACTGTCTTTGTTGTGATGAAAATGCAAAACCGAAAAGCTTAAAAAGCAGTCATTTATGACATGTTCACTTGTATCAAGTGTGCATGTCATATTATTAACCATTGATAGGTGATATTCATTTAGCTTTAAGCTTATCTGCATTAAGAATACCAACTATACTAATCACATGAGCTTTGCTCGTTAATGGGAAGTAGATTATGAGGCTAGTAACCAAGAATTTGGTTGTCATTGTAAGTATTGTAAGCGGCGGTCTGTCTGCATGTACAACTGTCGATTTAACGCAAGTCGCAGTAAACCAACCACAAGTTTCTACTGAGAACGTTGAACAAAATGTTGTTGAGCGGGCTTCGCTTTCTTTGACCCGTATGTTCCATGCTAAAGGCTGGTGTAAAAGTGATCCTGCTGAAAAAACCAGAACCGCTACAAATGTTTTGTTGAACGGAATGGACACGGATAGTCAGACAAAAAACACCTCCGTGGTGACGCCTGTTAACATGACCCAATTGATTACTGATATAACCGTAGCAAATTACCAAGTGGAACAAACTACAAAAGCTGCCGAAGTCTATTTGGTTGTGGCTGATGATATGGCTGAATTAGATAAAGAGCTATCCCAGTTGGAAGCAGCATTGTTGTCATCTCGGCAAGCCCAAGCTGGCTTTGTGAAACATGCCAACACATTACCTGATACGGATCATACAATTCATCACAGACTTGAGGGTATTTCAAAATCAATAAACAGCTTGAAAATCGTTACTGATGCTTATGGTGACCGGATACGGTCGCAAATCGCTGCGCGCGCTGCATCTGCGGGTTCTTAACCCCAAAGTTTTGGTGTTGGCGGGTGTACTATAGCGCCCTTATAATGTAATCCATTCAGAACATCTTTAGCTAACAATAACGGCCCATCCATATCTATGACGTCTGCAAAACCTTCGAGTAACAACATTGGTGCCATAGCTAATGAGGTTCCAACCATACAGCCGGACATAATTTGAAACCCCATGGATTGTGCTGCACGCATCAAGGCTAACGCCTCTGTTAAACCACCGCATTTATCCAATTTTACATTCACGGCGCGGTAACCGGCACCCCAAAGTTTCGGTAAATCTGCCCGTGTGTGTAAGGATTCATCTGCACATAAAATCGGTAACGCACTATCTAATCTACCTGTTTTTTTAAAATTATCTGCATGCAGCGGTTGCTCGATCATCAGTACAGGGGCATCTGATAGGGCTGCTCTGAACTTAATTAGTTCTTCCGGTAATAAAGCTTCATTGGCATCAATAATCAACTGTGCATCAGGACGCGCCTCAAGAACTGCCAAACAAGACTTAAGGCCATCAATACCGTTAATTTTCAGCTTTAATATAGGATATTGTTTAGCCTTCACTGCATCCTCAGCCATGCGTTCAGGATTATTTATTGACAAAGTGAATGCGGTTGTGCGCGGGCGTGGTTTAGGAATATTAAGTAATTTCCAGACAGGCGTGTTGGTTTGCTTCGCCCGTAAATCCCACAGCGCACAGTCGACGGCATTCCTAGCAGCACCTGCAGACATAAGGGCTTGCAATTCATCCGTAGTTAGGCCTGAACTAATTTGTTTCGAGATTGCTTGAATTTCGGCTGTAACAGATGCAGGTGTTTCATTATAACGTGGATATGGGCGACATTCACCTCGCCCAATATATGTGCCGTTATTAATTTCAACACGCACGACATCTATTTCATGCACGCGGCCGTGGGCAATACGGAAGCTGCCGGCTATTGGCCATATTTGTGTACTCACGTTTAATTGTAACAATTCATGCCCTTTTCCTTGACCTTTGGCTCAGGATTTGCACGTTAGTCTTATGAGTGCAAGCGTACAAAATAGCCATGCGGCTTATCGATTGGAAATAGACCAGGGGCAACTGATTGTAAACGCCAATGGCCGTTGGAATTTGGACACAATCAAATCAATAGATAAGGCTTTGAAAGCCGATTTAAAAGCACTTGGCTATGGTCAGGTAAAAACATCCGGCGAAGATTACGGTGTTGATGACGACGAGTTTGGCGGCGTCATATTTGATTTTGAAAATTTAACACGAATTGATACTGCAGGGGCCTTTAGCCTTGCCCGCACTATTGGCTGTCATGATGGATTGTGCAGAATGTGGCGTGTACGCAATGCCAATGCCGGACAAAAATCCTTACTTACTGCTGCCGCAGAAGCTCAGGCTGATATGACCAGAACATTACCAAAACCTTGGTATGATACCTTTACAAGGCTAGGGGAAGGTTTCTTAAACAGTATTGCCGAGACTTATAAAACCATTGCCTTTTTCGGGCAATTCGTGGTCATAATTTTAAAAATGCTACTACAGCCGCAACGTATTCGTTGGAAATCTGTCGTCTCGCATATTGAGCGTGTTGGGCTTGATGCACTACCTATTGTCGTTTTGTTGAGTTTCTTTATTGGCTGTGTAATCGCCTTTATGGGTGCCGATTTATTGCAAGCGTTCGGCGCAAAAGTATTTGTTGTAGATTTAGTCGGCGTGGCTGTACTTCGGGAGTTCGCCGTCTTGATAACGGCTATCCTTATGGCCGGCCGCTCAAACTCGGCCTTTACCGCTGAAATAGGGTCTATGAAAATGCGCCAAGAAATTGATGCTATGACTGTCATCGGCCTAAACTCAGGGGAAACTCTTGTGGCGCCGCGCGCTTTTGCTTGTTTGGTCTCGGCGCCAATTTTGACATTCTTTGCAATGGTAGCCGGCTTGCTCGGTGGTTTAGTTGTTGCCTGGTCACAAGGAATTTCGCCAATATTATTTACGGCACGGATAACCGAAGTTGTTTCTATTAATAACTTGTGGGTAGGGATGGTAAAGGCACCTGTCTTTGGATTGGTAATTGCTATTATTGGATGCCGACAAGGTTTAGCTGTTGGCGGGTCTGTAGAGTCTTTGGGAACGCGAACTACAACGAGTGTTGTGCAGGCAATATTCACCATTATCTTACTTGATGCTATGTTTGCTATGCTGTTTTTAGAGATGGGCGTTTAGATGGCCAAGGTTGATTATGATAAGCTAGATTTATCGACTCCTGTGCAAGCCATTGGTATTCGTTCACAATTTGGCTCAAATGTTATCCATGACAACCTAGATTTAGAACTTAGAGCCGGGGAAATTCTCGGGGTTGTTGGTGGCTCTGGTAGTGGTAAATCTGTACTTCTTAACACGTTATTGGGTTTGAAATTACCCGAGGCAGGTATGGTAAAAATATTTGGCCGCAACCGTCAAAATTTAAGTAGGCACGATCTTCGGGCTTTTGAAACAAGGGTCGGGGTTCTATTTCAAGGTGGTGCTTTATTTTCATCACTAAATGTGCGTGAAAACATTATGGTTCCTCTTCGTAAGCATACGGATTTACCAGTGCCGTTAATGCGTGAACTGGCTGAGATGAAGTTAAATATGGTTGGGTTGCCGTCAAACGCGGCTACATTATTTCCGGCAGACCTATCTGGCGGGATGCAAAAGCGTGCAGGGTTGGCCCGCGCATTGGCACTCGACCCGCAAATGTTATTTCTTGATGAGCCTACGGCGGGGCTTGATCCAATAGGTGCTGATGAGTTCGACGATCTGATACTGGAACTCCGCGACGCATTAGACCTTACCGTATTTATGGTAACACACGACCTTGATACTTTATTTAAAACCTGTGACCGGGTTGCGGTATTAGTCGACAAACATATTGCTATTACCGACTCTCTGGATAAAGTTATCAAATACGATCATCCTTGGGTAGCTGAGTACTTTGGTGGCCCACGTTCGCGGGCGGCAGGGCTTAAAAATATTCCACAATCGGGGAAAACAACCGAAGAAGGTAAAGCAAATGGAAGGTAAAGCTAGATATGGAAAGTAAAGCTAATTTTGCAATAATCGGTGCGTTCGTGCTTGTCACTCTATTTGGGTTTGTTGCCTTTATGGCATATATCAGTGGTCGACAATTCGACGAGGTTTATGACCATTATATTGTTGAATACATTACACCACCGCGCGGAATATCTGTCGGTAGTGAAGTGCGTTTCAACGGCCTAAAAATGGGTGAAGTTACTAAGACTATTCTCGACAAAGATGATGCGGGTAAAGTACTCGTCTATATTCAAATACAAGCAGAAACGCCAGTTCATATTGATAGCTTTGCCCAAAACGAACCACTTGGTTTAACTGGTCTGAGTTATATTCAGTTGTTTGCTGGTGCGTCCGGTCAAAGATTTAATTTTGAAAATTTCCCTGACGAACTACCACATATCGAAGGGCGTGGCAGTACACTCGATAATTTGTTGGGGGGAAGCGAGTCTGTCATAGATAATGTCAATCTATTGCTATCTCGTGCTGTGGCTATTTTGGACCCAGAAGCTGCTGATGACCTTCACGGCGTCATAGCAAACCTTAATACTATCACGGGCAAGATTGCCGATGTTGATATGAGTAGTGAACGCGTCGAAAAGTTTATGCAAGTGATCGAACAAGCTGCATTAGATTTTTCCACAGCTTCTTTAGCCGTTGATGTTGCCGCCAAAGATGTTTCGACATTATTAGAGGGAGACGGAATTGCGACTGTATTAAAGCAAACTGAAATGACCCTTAAGGGTGCTGAGGAAGCAGTCGCAGAGTACAAATTACTTGCAGAAAATGGACGTGAGCTATCCGAGGAAACACGTCAGGCGATTGAGCAATTTTCTAATACTGGTTTACAAGATTTATCTCTAGCTATGGCAGATTTGAAAACACTTATTGATTCACTTAATCGTGTCTCTGAAAATCTTGAACGCAGTCCACTAGAATTCATAGTTGGTCAAGAGAAGGAAATTATGGAGTTGCCGCAATGATAGTTCTAAGAAGAAATTTTTATGGTGTGGCTACAATAACGCTATTGTTAAGCCTGTCATCATGTTCGTCTATTTTACCAAAGCCTAAACCAGCACCAACCGTTTACCGGTTGAGCATACCTGAGAGTACGGTTCCAACATCCGTAATATATTCAACGGTTGTAAACATTGAGTTTCCTCAAGCACCCCGTGCATTGAGTGGTACCGACATTGTTTTATCACCTGATGGTCGCCGTTTGACGGCTGCCGCAAGTGCGTCGTGGGCTGAACCTGTGCCCAATCAAGTCCGTCATGCCCTTATCGATTCGCTTGTGAGCTATGAAAAAGTTACTGGAGTAGTGCCTAAAGGTGGGACGCGGGCTCCATACCGTTTAAATATGCAAATAAGGCGATTTGAAGCGGAATTTGATAATGGCGCAGAGGCCGCACCAAATGCTCTCGTTCATATCAACGTCACTTTAACAGATACAAAATCCAGGACATTGGTTGGTGTATATTCAGTAAAAACACATGCTCGGGCAAATACTATCACCGTATCCTCAATTGTTCAGGCTCAAGATGAAGCTACCAGTGAGGCTATGAATAATATTTCGGCATGGCTAGATAATAAGTTGGCAGACCAAACTAAAAATTAGTTGAGCCGCAAACCCTTAGTCTTAACTAGATTTTTGGTTTTTTTACCGGCGGAGCTGTTGGTGCACCAGCAGGCTTGGTTTTGCGCGTACATTTACCGTCAAAGAAAGCGCCGTTGGCAATGGTAAGATGATCTTGAACAAGGTCTGCGAGGACATTGGCTGTTTCCGCCATTTCGATACTGGTAGCATTAATTTTGCCTGTTACCTTGCCGCGAATTAGCACTCTACCCGCAGTGATTTTCCCGTTAACCGCACCTTGTTCGCCAATTGTCAAAGTTGTTGCTTTTACATTACCCTCGAGACGACCTTCGATTTGCACGTCACCATCAGTGCTAATCTCTCCAGTGATTACTAAATCTCTGCTCAGGATTGACGGGGCATTTGCCGTTTTTGCACGGGCAGCCGCAGACGTTTTTTTGCCTGTATCTATTGGACTGCTAGAGGGTGTTCCCGCTGAGGGTTGGTTGTTTTTACTGAACATATTGCCCGGCTTTCATAAATAGTTTTGGGTTGTAGGTGCGATCTTCAAAGATAATTTCATAATGTAGGTGCGTACTTGTAGAACGACCTGAGGACCCCATACCAGCAATTTTTTCGCCTTTTTCAATTTTTTGCCCACGCTTCACATAAGTTTTCTCAAGATGTGCATAACGGGTCTTAAACCCATACCCATGGTCAATTTCAACGACACGGCCATAACCGGAGCGACGGCCAACAAATTTGACCTTACCATCAGCAGTCGCAATGATAGGTGCCAATCTGTAAGAAGCGATATCCATACCACTATGTTTCGTCGGGCGCTTAGTAAATGGATCTTTGCGTGCGCCATAAGCACTTGTAACGTAATTTTCTGCGTCGATCGGGAAAGCAAGGGGGATTGCATTGAGTGCTTGCTCTAAGGATGCTATTTCTGCAGAGCGGGCTTTAATTCCGTCTAATCTTGGAAGAAATTTACCGTGTGTTATTTGTGTGGTGTCGCCAGTTTCTATCAAGGGGCCACCCATGCCGCCTTCGCCGTTGGCTAGGATTTTCTCAAGCGGCAGACCCGTTGAGCGTAAAATGGCTCTTGCCGTTTCGATCCGGTTTTGAATTTTGTTTTCACCATTCTTCAATAATTTATTTTGCTCGATATCAAGATTGACCAAGGAGGCATCGAGCACTGTACCTGTCGTTAAATCACCAACCTTGCCAAAGTTCACACGCGGTTGGCGTTCTACTGTGTCTGCAATCATAGGCGACATCAGCACTTCACTCGATGCATATTGAGCAAGGTTTAAGTCATCTTCAGATGGAGCGATACCACCCACAGTAATCATATTTACGATGGTATTGTGCTTATCTTCAAAATGTTTGGCAGCAAGCTCAAATTGTCCTTGCTGTGTCTCAAGCAATGTGCGGGCATCTAATTCTTGTGCTTCCAAATCGACAATGTACCGATCATATTGGGCCTTTTGTACCATAAGTTCTTTACTCGAAGAACGAAGTGGGCTTTGCCCCCACAAAACATTGATAAATGTGAATAAAAACCATGCCGCTACCAAAAATGCTGCGGACACGAGCATTAATTGTGCGCGGGTTGTTAAGATGAAATAGTCAACGCGGCCACCAGTTCTGTGAATAAACTGACGCTCAGGGAATGTCCTTAACAGACGTTCCCGTAAACTGCCCCACAGTTCCGATGGTTTAATCTCTAGCATGTGTCCCCGATTTTGTGGCGCTTGTGACTATAGGTGAGAACATTTAACAAGTTTTCAAGAAAAAACTAGCCAAATCATCAAAAAAGCGAAAAATTTAATGTAATTAGGGCAAACAAGCTATTTAGGGTTGGTAAAACTCATTTGGCATCCCTGCTAACGTTCGCGCTTCACTGTTAAATGGTGGCTTTAATGTGCCCTTATAGTGAGTTTTCAGCAGAATTTTGAATGTATCCACTGCGTCACGGTTCTCCCGCGCACAAATATGCTTAAACCAGCGTGTTCCGGCCGCAACATGGGGTATTTCTTCGTCGTAAATAATCTTGAGTATTTCTGCGCTTGCTTTGTCATTAACACTGACCAGTTTCTTGATCATACCAGGCGTTACATCAAGGCCGCGAGCTTCAAGTATCATTGGGGCGACAACCAGACGGGCGAGAATATCCTGAGACGTAGTCTGCGCGGCTTGCCAAAGACCATTGTGTGCAGGTAAGTCCCCATAATGGCTCCCCAGTTCAGATAAACGCTCATCAACCATGGTGAAATGACGCGCTTCGTCACCGCACACCTTAACCCAGTCACAAATAAAATCCTTACGGCATTGATTGGAAATTCGTGAACTGTCTCCGTAGCGTGCAAGCATATCAGCAGCCAAATTTATAGCATTGAACTCTATATGCGCTATGGCATGCAGCAACGATATACGTCCGTCCAGTGAACCGAGGCGGCGGCGCTTGACTTCTGATGGCTCGACGAGTTTCGGTCGCGTAGGACGTCCTGGAGTGCTGGGTATGGATAATTCATTGCGGTCAAAGACGTCCATATCATGGGCATGCCATTTGCTCACCATATAATGTGCGGCGGTAACTTTATCAGTCGGCGAAGACGCATTTAAAACGGATATGGCTAATTCTTGTATATGCATCTGTATTAGAGGGCTTTGACAGCATCCAAAACAGTTTCTGTATGCCCTTTAACGCGTACCTTGCGCCAAATTTGAGCAATTTTACCGTCTGCACCGATTAAATAAGTTGAACGTTCAATGCCCATATACTCACGTCCATACAGTTTTTTTAGCACCCAGACACCATAGGCTTCACATGCGACACCTTCTTCGTCAGCCGCCAATGTCATATTTAAGTCGTGTTTGGCTATGAATTTGTCGTGCCGTGCAATAGAATCTTTAGAAATGCCAATTATTTTCACACCAAGTGTATCAAAGTCTTTTTTCAAAGTGCTAAAGGCTGTAGCTTCTGCCGTGCAGCCGGGCGTCATATCTTTGGGATAGAAAAACAGGACAACTATGTTTCCGCGTAAACTTGATAATGTTAATTCACTATTGCCGCTGATTGCATCAGTTGTTGGCAGTGTGAAATCCGGTGCTGTTTGTCCAATATCCATCATGGGCTCCTTATGTGATTGTACTGTGCTATGAGTGATATGAAAATTAAAAACAAGCTGGGAATTTTGAAATTGCTCATTAAAACTTGGCTATCAAAGCTTGGTGATTTCCTTAAAAATAAATGGGCAACAATCAAATCTTTGAAAGCTTCAGAGCTCCGCTCATTTGCGGGCAAAGCTATATTAGAGTTTGGCAGCGTCATAATAACATTATCAATTGTCTGGCTTGCCGCTCTCGGCATTTTAATGAACCGTCCGTCAGTAGGTCTAGCGTTCGTCAAACCCCATTACGAACATTGGTTCTCCGAAGCTTTTGACGGCAAAACCACTGAAATAGATGAGTACTCTGCGAAATGGATACAGGAGCGTAGAGTTGTAGAAGTACATGCAAGAGGTATTCATATCTATTCCGAGGATGGAGCCTTCCAGACGATTGAACACGTCAGCGGCGAGTTTCGGATAAAGGATAATCTATGGGCGACACCAGAGATCGTGCGATTAAGCATTACTGGTGGCGCTTTGACGGTGATACGCGGAGCAGACAAACGAATGCAAGTGTCTTTGGGTACTCCCGAAGCTTCGGGGAATGTCGGCGCATTATGGCAATCTGATGCAGGCACAGCTAGTGGTAACTTGCTGGGGCAAATTGAAAAAATAACGGTGAATTCCGCCGATATCTATTTCGAAGACAAATATAATGACTTGGAGTTAGCATTCTCAAATATCGATGGTACGTTTTCGTTCATTGAAAATAATATCACACTTGATGTCGGTGGTGTTCTTGGCATGGATTCTGAAACCGAGGCAGTGTTTAACTTAGAAGTACAGACAACACCTGATCTAAACTGGTTTAACGCCAGTCTCGATGTAAATAATCTTGTGCCTGCACGCATAGCGCCAGTGCGCGGACCTCTTGCAGTGCTGTCCAATCTCGAAGCACCTCTCGATTTAAACGCGGTCATAAAAACCAGAAAGAATGTAGGTGTAGAAGATTTGCAGTTAAGCCTCATAGCAGGGGAAGGGTTATTAAAAACGGGCACGACTTACAAACCCTTCACTCATGCTCGTATTGAAGCACACTATGACGCATCTGCAAAAAACATCCAAATACAAGCCCTTGAAATAGAAAGCGAAGCACTTGATATTGTTGCAGATGGCTATATGCAAAATCCAACAGACGGAATTACAGGCTTTGTTGCCCAAGCTATTGAGTTTGCAGTAGATATTGATTCTGCGCGTATCAATCCTGGTCAAAAATATGAAGGTCCAATTACACTAAACTCAAGCACAGTTCACGGTGCGTTTGATGTGCAGAAAAATAGTGTTGAATTTGAAACCGTTAAATTTGATTTTGGGTCGTTTCAAACAGATATATCAGCAGGATTAAAGCATGATGATGATGGTAGCATCACAGATATAACTGCTAACGGAATTATTCGTGGTGTTGTGAACAAAAAACAATTACTTGGATTTTGGCCAAATGACTTTGCCCTTGGCGCTCGAAACTGGATTGAAAATTCACTGCAATCCGGTGACATTACCAATTTGAAAATTTTCGCTGACATAGACGCAAATGATCTTAAGGCGCAACGGATTGCCAACGAACATTTGAAAATTACATTCGACGTAAATAATGGTGAAGTTCGTTATATGCGTAAAATGCCTTGGCTTAGAAACGCTGTCGGATCCGGTATATTACTGGGCAATCAGGCCGACTTTTTTGTCACATCTGGGAATGTAGATGGCTTGGCGATTCAAAGCGGCAAAGTCACCATCCCTAAATTAAGCCCACACGGCGGGGATTTCACTATTGATTTGCAAGGCTCGGGTACGATCAAGGAAATGTTGAGGGTTAGTAATTATCCACCGTTCGAGTTTTCTAAAAACTTTGGTATCGAACCAGATACATTTGAAGGCGCAGGGGAAATAAACTTACATGTCACACGACCATTGTTAGAATATTTTGATCAAAACCGTATCCTGTATGAATTATCTGGTGATTTTACCGAAGTAAGCATTCCTGTCGGCGTAGGTGGTTCCACCCTTAATGACGGCCAAATATCTTTACGGGCGGACAAACGCGGTATTGAGATTTCCGGGCCTATAAAGCTAGGGAGTTGGCAAACAACACTGGACTGGTTGAAACCCCTTGAGTACGCTAACACGCCTGCCAAATACACACTGATAGGAGCCATTACGCGTGATGATTTAGATGCGTACGGAATTAGTTTGCGGCGTCATTTTGGCGGGGAAGTTGGCTTGCATATCAGCGGTGAGGGAGATGGTCTAGCTATCCAAAAAGCTGACATATTCGCTAATTTTAAACAGGCAGAGGTCAACATTGGCAATTTTTGGCACAAGCCAAAAGATGCCAATGGCAAATTAAGTGGTCGATTGGTGCTGGGCCCAGATGGTGGTGGCCGCGTAGAGAACTTGGAGGCCATTGCAGACGGACTTGAAATTAAAGGGGCGATTGCATTAGCCAAAGACTTTCGACTGATATCAATGGATTTCCCCAAAGCCAAAATTGACGGGCTAGTTGATGCAAATATTACCGCGAAACCTACTGATGAAGGTGTTTTATCTTTAAATCTTGATGGTACATATTTGAATGTCGAGGCGTGGATAAACCAAGCCTTCAAAACACAAACAAGTGCAGTTTCTGCACCAATAAATTTATCTGCCCAATTAGATACAATCGTTTTGGATGAAAATTATACACTTACGGATGCGCAGGCACAATTTGCTCACAGTGGCACAAATGTAACCCATGCGTTGCTCAAAGGGACAACAAAGGATGGAGACTTCTTGGCTAAAATAGGCGCCTCACATACAGAAGAGCATAGAGATATCCGTGTCGAGATACCTGATGCGTCTGTGGCAATGTTAACATTGTTGGGGCTTAACAGTATTGAAGGCGGAAAACTGCAAATTGATGGTATATTACCACCAAGTGGTGAGCAAGGAGAGCTGACTGCGCAGGTCAAATTGGATGATTTTACCTTGGTGCAGGCTCCTGTATTCACTCAAATCCTGTCACTTGCATCTTTGCAAGGATTGGCTGACACGCTTGGGGGCAGTGGTCTAAAATTTGATGAACTTGAGATGCAATTTTCGCTGGAAGACGGCGTCATAAAGGTACGTGATGGTCGTGCATCCGGCCCGGCACTTGGATTAACAGGTGAGGGCGATATCGACATTACAGGTAAAAATATAGATTTTGATGGTGTTTTGGTGCCGTCTTACACTGTAAATTCTATTTTGGGGGACATCCCCTTAATCGGTAATGTTATGGTTGGCAAAAAAGGTGAGGGTATGTTCGCGTTGAATTATTCTGTCAAAGGTCCCTATGCCAAAACACAAGTAGCGGTGAACCCGTTATCGGCTTTAACGCCTGGTTTTTTGCGCCGGATATTTGATGTGAAGCGGGATGAAACTGAAGATCCAGAGATAGCGGGTTTAATTAAAGAACAAGAGAAGAGGGCGAGGAATGAGTAAGTTTTTGATAATGGCGTCTGCTATAGCCTTGGTATTTGGTGGTTGTGGGCAGCAAGAAGAGACAACCAAGCCTGTGCCAGATTTATCTGCACCAGTTATAAGTGTTGGTTCAAGAACAAATGCTGGTTTATCTCCTGAACTCGCTGGGCGGTTTTCTAAACTGGCTTTGGATTGCGTACACAGGGAATACCCCAATAAAATCGGTCATATTTTCACGAGTGCGGCAGATGTGGGCACACCGAGCCAATTGCATCCGGCTTTTTATGGCTGTTTTGATTGGCATTCCTCCGTGCATGGGCATTGGCTGTTGGTGCGGTTGTTACATGTAGGAGAAGCAGACGCACCGTGGCGGGCCGATGCGATAGCCAAATTATCTGAAAGCTTTACGGCAGAAAATCTCGCGGAAGAAGTTGCTTATTTTGAAGCGCCGAACCGTGCGTCTTATGAACGACCATATGGGGTTGCTTGGTATTTGCAATTAACCGCCGAATTACGAGAATTGACCCAAAAAGATAATGTACCTGAGGCAAACCAATGGTTGGCAACATTGGAGCCGTTGGAAGCCGTTATCACAACCAAGGTAAAAAACTGGTTGCCAAAGCTAGCCTATCCCATCCGTTTAGGGACGCACAATCAATCAGCATTTGCTTTTGGTCTCATGTTGGATGCAGCGCGCACATCAGGCGATAAAGCACTAGAGGATATGTTGATAGAGCGTTCCAAAACCTATCACTTTTCTGATAAAAACTGCCCTTTGGCCTATGAGCCGAGCGGCGAGGATTTCTTGTCACCCTGCCTGTCCGAGGCTGATTTGATGCGCCGTGTGCTGGGAAGGCAAGAATTTGCAGATTGGTTGAGCGATTTTTTACCGAACTTACCTACTGACGGTAGTGGCGATTGGTTGGTGCCAGGTGTGGTAAAAGACGCCAGTGACGGCAAATTAGTGCATCTGGACGGGGTCAATCTCTCTCGCGCCTGGAATTTGGAAAATATTGCGCGCGCATTACCAGAAGGTGACCCGCGTATAGAATCTCTTAATGCCGCCGCCGCAATCCACCGTGATACGGGTCTGAAAGCCGTTACTGATGCCCATTATTCAGGTTCCCATTGGCTCGCCAGTTTCGCCACATATTTGATGACCCAAAGGGGGTATTAAATGAGGCTACTAGGTGGAAGAAGGTTATTAAGTCATGACAATAGCTTGCCGCCAGACTTTGGTTTCTATATAGCCAAACTGAATCATTCAAAGAGTTAAAAATGCACGACATAAAAGCCATTCGACAAAACCCTGACGCCTATGACAAAGCTTGGGCGCGGCGCGGACTAGAACAACAAACCGAATCTATGGCCAAGACCATTCTGGATAAAGACATCTTGGTGCGCCAAGCTTTGAAAGTTCAACAAGAAGCCGAATCTGCTCGTAATTCTGCGTCAAAACAAATTGGTCTGGCTATGCGCGAAGGTAATAAGGACGAGGCCGAGCGTCTAAAAACCGAAGTTGCAGGCGCTAAAAACGTTATCGCCATGATGAGCGAGCAAATTGCGTCAGAGAAGGGCGTGTTAAACGACCTGTTGGCCAGTCTACCAAACTTACCCGCAGATAGCGCACCTGACGGTGCTGATGAAGACGAGAATATTGATCTGCGTACTTGGGGCGAGCCAACAAAATTTGATTTTAAACCCAAAGCCCATGATGACCTCGGCGAAGCGCTACAAGGTCCACATGGCAGTATGATGGATTTCGAAACCGCCGCCAAGATGAGCGGTTCTCGTTTTGTGGTTCTCAGCGGGAAACTAGCTCGTATGGACCGCGCGCTTGCGGCTCTTATGTTGGATGTACAGACGGAAGAAAATGGGTATACAGAGCATGTGCCGCCCGTATTGGTGCGTGCACCTGCGCTATATGGCACTGGCCAACTACCAAAATTTGAAGAAGATTTATTCAAAACAACAAACGATCATTACCTCATTCCAACCGCCGAAGTTTCCCTGACCAATATTGTGCGCGAAAGCATTGTCGATGTGGACAAATTGCCACTGCGCATGACGGCACATACGCCGTGTTTCCGCTCAGAAGCGGGCAGTGCAGGGCGCGATACCAAGGGTATGATCCGACAACACCAATTTAACAAGGTCGAACTTGTCTCTATCGTCAAGCCAGAGGACAGTGAGACCGAGCACGAACGTATGATTGGCTGCGCCGAAGAAGTCCTGAAACGACTGGAACTGCCTTATAAAGTTATCGAGCTATGCACAGGTGATCTCGGCTTTGGGGCGCGTAAAACTTATGACATAGAAGTCTGGCTGCCGTCGCAGGATTGTTACCGCGAGATATCTTCCGTCTCTAACTGCGGAGACTTCCAAGCCCGGCGCATGAATGCCCGTTATAAACACGCCGAGAAAGACAATAGATTTGTCCATACACTAAATGGGTCCGGCCTCGCCGTTGGCCGTACGCTCGTGGCGGTATTAGAAAACTACCAGAACGAAGACGGTAGCATAACAGTGCCCAAAGCCCTCGTGCCATATATGGGCGGTGTTGAGGTGATCAACTAGTGCGCATACTCCTGACAAATGATGACGGTATTTCGGCTGATGGTCTTGAAATCCTTGTGGAGATTGCCCGTACACTAAGTGATGATGTCTGGATTGTTGCACCAGCACAGGAACAATCTGCCGCATCACGCGGCGTTAGTCTACATAACCCGGTTTTTGCCAGAAAATTAGCGGACAAAACCTATTCTGTGTCCGGCACGCCGACGGACTGCGTCATCGTGGCTTTGCGCGAGATTATGTTGGATAATATGCCTGACTTAGTACTTTCCGGTGTGAATAGAGGGCAAAACATAGCTGAGGACATCGGATTTTCAGGCACGGTCGCGGGCGCATTGCAGGGCATGCAAATGGGTATCCCGTCCATCTCAATATCACAGGCCCGCGGATTTTATAACCATAACCACGGTAAGGTAAATTGGAAAGCTGCCTTAAAGCACGGCCCTAAATTATTGAAAAAACTCTTGAAACAAGGCTGGCCTGATGATGTAATTCTCAATATCAACTTCCCAGATGTGAAGGGTGATCATGTCGAGGGCATCCACGTCACCAGCCAAGGGCGGCGTGATTTTGAGATGAGTAATATAGACAAGCGCACCCATCCGCGCGGCGGCCATTATTACTGGCTGACATACAAGGGCGGCAAGTCTGACCCTGCGGCAGGCACGGATTTACGGGCAGTTTACGACGATTATATCTCTGTTACACCCATACATATTGACCATACCCATTACAAAACCGTAGCCGCTTTGTCCGCTCTATTTGAGGACTAGTTTATGTCGTTCATAGAGCCTGGTCTTTTTGACATGATTATGCGCTTACGTGGCAGTGGCATTTCCGACAGCAATGTCCTACGCGCCATGGAATTGGTCAAACGATCCGCCTTCGTGCCTGATGATTTGGTACCACAGAGCTATGATGAACGGCCCTTGCCGATACCGTGTGGGCAAACGCTGCCTGCACCCCTAAGTATCGCTATTATGTGTCAGAGCTTGGATGTGAGGCCGGCCCACAAAGTCCTGCTCATTGGTGCAGGCAGTGGATATACGGCTGCGGTTCTGGCAAAGATGTGTCGCCGTGTTTACGCAGTTGAGCGTTACAGGACATTGGTAGAGTACGCAGAAGAGCGTCTGTTAAAATTAGCGGCTAAAGTCGTTGTGCGCCACGGTGATGGTCGTCTTGGTTGGCGCGGACAAGCCCCATTTGATAGAATATTGGTCAGCGCATCCGTGCGGGTCATACCGGATAGTTTGCAAAGCCAATTAGCACCCGATGGGGCAATCGTGGCAGTGGTTGACGGTATGCTCGTCCGTGCCGTACATAATGGTAAGAAGCTGACTGAAACACCAATACTGGCAATGGATTTGCCTGTTATGGAAGCGGGCAAAGCTAAATCTACATGATTGCGCCTTAACCGTTTTTTTACTATAATGTCTGATTGTGACGCCCAGTATTAAAACAAGTTTTCTGGAGGCCGTTATGTTGCGCCGCATTCTTATTTCATCTGCTATTTTATCAGTCGTATCTGTGCCCGCATTGGCGCAAAACAAAGATGCTGCTTTACAAGAAGAAATCCGCAAGGTCCGTGCTTATAATGCGCAAGCGTCGAGTAGCACGTTTCAAGATGCAAAAGTCAAGCTTTTGGCAGAACCTACCACAGAAATCACCTATGTCAGCACACCGGCACAACAAGCACCTGTTGTCGTTATTGCGCCGCGACCAGCCGCGAATTACACCCGTATTCACCGTGTTGTTAAAGACGACACTTTATATAATCTCGCCAAACGCAATTGTGTCAGCGTCGTAGACATT
>Ga0209345_10002033_pt1 | contig 23182 bp, 19 predicted proteins | sample Cruoilmetagenom7_FD_187294 | JGI IMG/M metagenome (GOLD analysis project Ga0209345, IMG submission 187294) | Oil polluted marine microbial communities from Coal Oil Point, Santa Barbara, California, USA - Sample 7 (SPAdes) (version 2) | ecosystem: Environmental > Aquatic > Marine > Oil seeps ...
CGGCCGATCGGCTGGTTCCAGGCATTAAAGCATATGTGTTCGGACATGGCGATGCGATGCGCTGTTGCCCGCTCCCAGCTTTATTTTGCCGCTTGCGCCTTGGATTGTGATGATCCAGACAGCGCGTTCCACATTGCTTCCGCCAAGCGCTTGGCTGATCATGCCGCGCTCGAAAACAGCCGCACCAATGTGCAGGTCCACGGCGGCATTGGGATGACCGACGAGGCATATCCGCATTATTGCCTGAAACGCGCCCATTTGCTGGGCTTCATCGCGCCTGCTTCGCAGGAAATACTCTTGGGGCAGGCTGCGTAGAACGCTATCCCATTGGCGGTAAAAAGGCCGCGCCCTGCATCATCCGTATCCATCTGCCAGAACGGTACAGATGGGCACGGGCGGCGCGGGCGAAGCGCCAATGCGCCATGAAACAGAGGCTTAATTAGCTGCGTCCCTGCCCCGATCAGTGGGCCTTTGAAACCGCATCACTGATCCATTCTTCCACCCGGTCAGACCGGCGGCGCATCATCAATGCCGCCACATCAGCATCATCATACAAGATAGAGCGGCACAGATCGTGCTGTAATTTTCGCGCCTGCGCGCGATCTTCCGGCAAACGGTAAAGCGCCACTGCCTGCTCTTCCCTCCCGAAACTGTATCCAATCGCCATGACAAGTTCGATCACCGGATTGCCGCTCATCTGCGCAATAATTTTGGCAAGGGTGCTTTCAGCCCGGATAATCGTTTCGGGCGTGTCATTATCATCAATGCTCGCGGCAAAATCCATCATCTGCTGGCGCAGCTCAGGATCGCGGCAATCTGCAGCCAGCCCGGCAGCTTGTTCAGAGACCGAGCGGCTGACCGATAGCACATGGTTCATCGACGCGCCGCGAATACGCAGAAACCGAACCAGCGTGCTGATCGCATCTGCGGCATCCGGACGGGCAGCATAAAAACCGCCCTTGATCCCGCGCCGCACGGTGATCAGGCAATTGTTCTGCGCAATCTTGGCCGCCTGACGCAGCGTTGGCCGGCTGATGCCCAGTTTTTGCAACAAATCATCCTCAGCGCCCAAAAACGCCCCCTCCTGCGCTTCCATACTCAGCTCTCCAAGCGCCTCCGCCGTCCGCTCTACGAGCGTTTCGGTGTTTTCTGGCCGCATCCAACCTCTCCTTAATAGATACCTATTAATGTGGTTTTCGTGCCGGGTCTAGCGAATCTTCTTGCGTAGACCTGTATAACTAGGTATTCTTTTATCAAATCATACCCGAATCGAGGAAAGCATCATGAACATGCAAGCGAAGCCCTTTGTCTTTAGCGCCGACAGCCACATTATGGAGCCAGCGAACATCTTTCTTGATGGCCTGCCTGCCAGCCTTAAGAAACACGCCATTCACGCCCGCAAGGAAGGTGATTTCCTGATAACCGGCACCGAAGAAAAGACGATTTACCGCCTTCGGATTGGCCAGCACCGCGAAAAAGCGCTGGGCGATACTCAGCGCAAGGGCATTCGTGAAATTCCGGGCCGGCTGGAGGATATGGAGCTGGAAGGCATTGATGCGGAAATCTGCTTCCCCAGCCTTGGGCTATGGCTCTATTGCCTCGACAGCCCAGAAGCAGAGGCAGCATCCGCGCGCCTCTATAATGACTGGAACCATGAATTCCTCAACTCTCATCCTGCACGTTTTGTTCGCTGCGGCATGCTGCCGGTTCTCGATTTTTCAAACACAATTGCCGAACTTGAATACCTTGCATCGAAAGGTTTTTCTGCTGCGATGCTTCCGGCCGTTACCCCTCCTGGCCTGCCCAAATATAATGATGAAAAATGGGACGCCGTCTTTGCCAAGGCAGCGCAAGTTGGAATCGTGTTTGTTATGCATACCGGCACGGGGCTGGAGACTGTCGTAGTCGAACGCGGGCCAGGGGCAGCGATCATCAATTATTCCAACCAGATGAATGATGCGATTAAAAGCGTGATGTATCTGGTTGCTGGCGGGGTTCTGGATCGAAATCCGGGCGCGAAAGTCGCCTTTATCGAAAGCGGCGCCAGCTGGCTGGTCGCCTTGGCCGAACGAATGGATGAAGTGGAAGAAGCCCACGCCAATTTTGTCCACCCCAAACTCTCGCGCCGACCAAGCAAGATCATCGACGATCAGGTCTGGGCCAGCTTCCAGCATGATCGCGCCTGCATCACAGCCGCCGCAGCAGGCCTGGCGGGCGCCAAGAATGTTATGTGGGGTTCAGATTATCCTCACGCAGAAGGCACCTTCCCGATCAGCCGCCCCATTCAGGAACAATTGTTCGAAAATCTCGATGTTCCAGAAGACGTGCGGCTCAATATTCTGGGTCTCAATGGGGCAAGGCTGTTTGGGATCGAGCCAGTGGTCCACACCAGCGAAGTGGGCACAGCCGCTTGATCCGCAGATTGCCGAATTAAATGATCAAGGCAGGTTTATGATCGTGAAATGAACAACTTACTTGATTTTGATCAAACGATTTTAATGCCCTTATTGCTATTCACCCAAGTTGAAAGTGAACGATGCAACGTTCACCTTAATCATGCCGGAGAAATGCCATGACCGAAGTACCCATGCGCCCTTTCGTATTCAGCTGCGATGCCCATGTGGCTGAACCCCATGATCTCTTCGTCAAGGCGATGCCCGCTGAAATGAAGGATTATGTGATCAGCGGCGAGATACAAGGTGATGTCCGGATCACCAAAATCGGTGAAGATGTGATCCTGAAAATCTGGACCAATTTTCACAAGCATAAAACCGGTGAAGGCGATGCGGAATTCAATTCCCAAACCAAAGATGTGGCCAAGGATGCTAACGCAACGCCGGATCGCTCTTGCACCGATAATGCCGACAATTTCGTCTCCGATTGTGCGGTTGATACCAAACGGCGCGGCGCCCGCGATCTTGGCCTGCGGATACAGGATATGGACCGTGACGGGGTGGATGCAGAACTTGTATTCCCCTCGCTTGGCCTGATGCTGCCGCGCATTTCCAATCCTGAGGCGCAAGCAGCAGCCTGCGCGATCTACAATGATTGGGTGTGGGATTATACCGCCCCGGTCCGGGACCGCTTGATCCCTGCTGCGATGATCCCTTGCTCCGATCTTGATCTGGCGCTGGCGGAATGCAAACGCGCCGCAGCAAAAGGCTTTGCCGCATTTTGCCTATGGGAAGGCTTGAACAATTATAATGATGAAAAGTGGGACCCGATTTTCGCATTTGCAGGCGAAATGGGCATCCCGCTGGTGTTCCATACAGGTGTTGGCGACATCAACATCCGCGCCCTCAAGGGGCCGGGCGCTGCATTGTTTAACTATACCCGCCAAATGAATGATGCGGTGGATATCATCACCCAATTGGTCGGCGGCGGCGTTTTGGACCGTAACCCCAAAGCCCACATTATGTTTGCCGAACATAGCGCCGGCTGGCTGTGGGGTTTAGCTGAACGGATGGACGAAGTTTATCACGGCCACGGCCCATCGATTAAACCCAAATTGGGCCGCCTGCCCAGCCAGATTGTGCGCGATCAGGTGCATTGTTCCTTGCAGAACGATACCGGTGCAATCGCCACGCGGCGCGGTGTCGGTATTGATGCATTGATGTTCGCAACCGATTACCCCCATTCAGAAGGCACCTTCCCTTATTCAAGGGATGTGGTCGACAAAATGATGGCTGAACATCCCGATTGCACAATGGATGAATTCGTCGCAGTTTTGGGCGGTAATGCGGCAAAATTGTTTAGCCGGGCCAATCTGCAATCCCAGGTCGATGCACGGCAAGATCTGCTGACTGGTGCAGCCTGAGCGTATTGCGCTACTTTGCTATCTAACAGCCCCGCTGGTTTGATCCGGCGGGGCTGCTGATTTTCAGGCAATCCCTTTTGTAATATCCTGCCGCGATGCATCGCCGATCTGGCTGCCGCCATCCACGTCGATGATCGTGCCGGTCACATAGTTGGCAGCACCCGAACTCAGAAAAACGGCGGCTTCTGCCACTTCATGCGGCGTGCCCCATCGTTTTAATGCGATACGATTATATTGTTCTGCCCGTGTAGCCGGATCAGGAGTAAGGCGGGCCATGCCCTCGGTGCCTTCGATCGGGCCGGGCGAAATGCCATTAACCCTGACATCAGGTCCCCATTCCAGCGCCAAGACCCGGACCAATTGGTTGATACCCGCCTTTGCCGCGCAAGCGTGCGCCTGAAGAGGTTGAGCATTAATCGCTTGGCCCGCAGTAATCGCTATTAATGATGCGCCTGGTGAATTGAGCAAATCATGGCACGCGCGGAACACATTGAAGGTCCCATTAAGGTCGATATCCACCACAGTGCGAAAAGCATTTGACGACATGCCCAGCGCCGGCGCCAGAAAATTCCCCGCCGCACCTGACACGACGATGTCTAATGCCCCAAATTCGCCATGGGCTTTCTCAAGCGCGCCGCGAATAGCATCATAATCGCGGACATCTGCGGATAAGCCCAATGCGTTCCCGCCATTTAGGGCGCCAATTTCTGCTGCTGCGGCGGCTGCCTTTTCAGGGTTACGCCCGACAACGGCAACCTTGGCCCCCAATTCGGCAAAGCGTTTGGCGATGCCCAAATTTATTCCCGAGGTACCGCCTGCAATGAAGGCTGTCTTACCGTTCAAGAGGTTATCACGAAAGGGGCTCATATTTATTCCATATCTCTTGGCAAATTATGGATTGCAAAACGCATTCTGCATCCATTTCATTCATGGGAAAGAGCCCTCTAAGCACACAAGGAAAGAAAGAAAAAGGGGGCGCCGTTTCCGGCACCCCCTCCTTCGTTCATCGTATTGACCTATGCCGTCAGAAGTTGACGGTGGCAGTTACACCATAGGTGGCTGGATCATTATAGCTGGTGCCTACGTAATACAGACCGCCAAGCAGCAGAGAGTAGAAGGTGGCGCGTTCATCAAAGATGTTCCGGCCCCAAATCGAAATCTCGTAATTTTCTTCCGGTCCAAAGGCTAGCGATGCACGGGCATTTGTGATGCCATGTGCGCGGGTTGTCGCTGCATCGATAATAGCCGCTGCAGCCGCAGCGCCCAATGCCGGTGTTTCGCGTGCAACCGTGCGTTCAGTCTGGAACATCTCGTCCTGCCACGAGTAACTTGCACTCAGGCTAAGGCGCCCGAAACCAAGATCCCTGCGATAGTTAGTTCCAACAGCAAACTGTTTTTCCACGACGCCAGTAAAGTTGGTGTCTTTCTTGTCATTCGGCGTCAACGCACCGCCCACAACGATAAAGCCATCATAGCGCGTGTATTTGGGATCAACGAGCGAGCCTGAAGCAAAGATGTTCAAGCCATCAGTCACTTCGATGCTGCCATCCACTTCCAGGCCCCATGCTTCTGTGTCGGCATTTTCAAGAATGGTCTGGTTCACAGAGTTAATGGCCAAAATGACGCTGCGCTGCGCGCCTTTAACCTTATTGTGGAACCCGGCAATGTTAAAGGTTGCGCGGCCATCCAGGAATTGGGTCTTGAGCCCTAGTTCCTGTTCATAAACCAGTTCAGGGTTTGCCGGCGCCGTATCCGTCAGCGTCAGCGAACGCAGCTGCTCTGCACCCGAACGGTAACCCTTACTGTGCTTGGCATAGATCAAGATGTCGTCCGACACCTTGTAATTTACGCCTGCAGTGTAAGAGAAGTTTTTCCAAGTATCGCCGCGACCGCGGTTGCAATCTTCTGCGGTGAAGCTGCCATCGCCATTATTGTCGCCGGTGTAACTAAACGGCAAACACACAGCTGGGACAGAACCGTTGAACGGGAAAGCGCCCGATGTGGTGGTGACCCGCTTGTCATCAATCGAATACCGGCCGCCCAGAACCAAGCTCAGCGCATCGGTTGCGTGAATATTGACCTGACCATACATTCCCATCGAGTCATTATCGATGTCACCGGTGAACCCGGACCAAACCGCGCCTGCATTAGTGCTAGAACGCGAAATGTCTGTGCCGGTTTCTTTGAAATAAGTTACGCCGACGGCATAATCGACCGCAGAACTTGCCGTGCTCCCGGTCAATTGAAGCTCGGTGGACCACTGTTCAAGATCTTGCGTGGCTGTAGTAAAGTGGTTTCCTGCAGATTGCGATGAACCATCAAGATCGATCAGATTGTCGCCCTGAATTCTACGAAAACCACTGATCCAGTTGATTTCACCAATTGTGGCGTCAATTTTCACCTTCGCCATGTAAGTCTGGGTCTTGATATCGTTAAAGATACCCCTCGTTGGTGTGCCTGGCACCTGTGATGGCTGGGTAACAGCAACCAGATCGGGATCGCCGTTGAAAAGCGCACGCTCTGCAGCAGCAGGATCATAACCCGATCCGCCCAGATTGAAATAAAGGTTCTGACGACCAGGACCGTTCATCTCTCCATCGAGCCATTCACCAGACAGCTGCACAGTCACATTGTCCGCAGGCTTCACGGCCACTTTAACCCGGCCATTCACATTCTTGCGCGCGCCGTAACCCTTGTCTGTATGAACATCGCGCTGGTAATCGCCGCGCTCAGAATACCGGATCGCCCCGCGGACCGCGAATTTTTCGCCAAGGCCAGCGTTAAGAATGGCAGAACCGCTCAACTGATCAAACCGGCCGTAAGTTCCCGAAAGCTGGCCGGAAAATTCGCCAAATACTGGATCTTGCGTTTCAAGCAGCAGTGCGCCAGCCGAAGTATTGCGCCCGAACAAGGTGCCTTGCGGCCCCTTCAAAACTTGCACTGACTTAATGTCGAGCAATTCGGTGTTCAGGCCGTATGAACGGGCAATATACATGCCATCAAGATAAGTGCCGACAGAAGGTTCAAGCGTTGCAAGCGTGTCATTCTGGATCTGACCGCGCATCGAGAGAAGCGGTGCAGTCGGGTTGTTGCCGCCGCCGCGAATGTTAAATCCGGGGGTGAAAGCTGCAACTTCCTGAACCTCTGCAACCCCGATGTCTTTCAGGATTTCAGCATTAAAGGCTGAGATTGTGGTAGGCACCTCTTGGATGTCTGCATCCTGCTTGGTGATGCCGGTAACCACAATGACGTTGCCGTCATAACTTTCAGCATCAGCATCCGCGCCCTGCGCAAGTGCGGGGCTGGAGGCAGCGCAGATCGCGGCCAAAGATGCGCCTGCGAACAATCGAACAATATGGCCTGAAGCTTTAATGTGCATGTTGAAATTCCCTCTCCCGGCGCGGCATTCGTGCCGTTACTCGGTTGCGACATGTATAACTAAGTCTACTAAGACCTGCTAGGCGAAAAGTGACCTGCGGTGTAACTTTTCTTTCCTGTGGCGTCACGGCAACAGTTTTGAAAGAAGCGGCACGTCCGCCAACCCCCTTAAAACGTCATTCAAATGTGTGCAGCCATTGGTTCCCGCCAGCTCATCCAACACCGATTGGCGCAGGCCCGCAACGGGCTGACCAACCAAGCGCGAGGCTTTGACCGACGCGCCGGGGCATTCGCGATACGGCAGTATGAGCGGCAGGGCCTGCAACGCAGATAAAGTCATGCTCGCTTCATCAATTTCAGCATAAACTTGGTATTCATGAACCGCCGTGCGCCCCCCATTAGGGGTGCTGCCGGCATCCTGAAATCCCGCATCAACCTTAATCAATCCGCCTTCACGCCACAGGTCAATACGCCGGGCGCGCCGTTTTTGCGGCCCGGATTGATGCGGCATGATGTGCCAACCAACAGCATCATCCGGGTTTTCCAGCGGCCCCACTTCTGCGTTTGACTGGTTGATATTGTCAGGCGATCCATCGGGCAAAAACGAACTTGCCCCTGCAGCAAAGCCGGTGCAGATATTATCCATCACCCCGTTGCGGCCAGCGGTTGAAGAGGCCGCACTGCGATTAGTGCGCGAAAACCAATCTTCGATCCAACGCGACCAAATCCATCCCGCAACAAGGCTGGCCCCGGCAAAATCGTCGAGCAATTGGAACAATGGCGAACCCTCGATATCGCCCAATGTTTCGGCCAGCGCCCTGCGGCTTGCGCCCCCTGCCCTCACACCAATCAATTCCTTGGCCCGGGGATCGCCCGGCGATGTTTCGATCGACATGATCTCGCGCCGCGCAGATGCCATAATACGAAAACCGCCAACGGCCAGTTCGCGGGGTTTCTGGCCATCGGCCGGGGTCAGCAAATCACGCGCGCGGCCGGTCATTTCCCACGGTTTGCCATATCCATCGGGCCAGTCGGAATCGATGGACGTTGTGCGCCTGATTGAACCAGGCCGCCGCAGCGGGGCCGGGCCAGCAGATTGCCTGGCGAATGGAAATTGCTGCGGGGCGTTCACCAAGAATGGCTCATCGCGGGGGCATCCTTATCGCACCATCCAGACGGATGTTCTGCCCATTAAAGTATGAATTGCGCACCAACTCCATGGCCAGCGAAGCAAATTCCTCTGGCTTGCCCATCCGTTTGGGAAACGGGACCGATGCATTAAGGCCGTCCAACACTTGCTGCGAATTACGCGCCAGCAGGGGAGTGTTAAAAATGCCCGGCAAAATCGCATTGACCCGGATACCCAGATCCATCAAATCACGCGCCATTGGTAACACCAGTCCGCTAACCCCGGCCTTGGCCGAACCATAGGCAACCTGTCCGATTTGCGCATCTTGCGCAGCGGCGCTGGAGGTCAGCGTAATGACCCCGCGCTCGCCATCTTCAAGCGGATCAAGCCCCGCCATTCCAAGCGCCGAGATCGAGGCCAAGCGATAGGACGACACCAAAATCCCTTCGACCGCGAAGGCATAATCTTCAGTGGAAAACCGTTTGTATCCGCCGGTTTCCTTATCATAGCCAACGGTCTTGCCTTTGCGATTGGCCATGGCGCAATGGACCAAAATCCGTTCCTGCCCATGAACATGGCGGGCTTGGTCAAAACCAGCCAGCACACTGTCTTCTGACAGAATATCTACCTTGCAAAAATGCCCGCCAATCGACTGCGCGACCTCTTCGCCCTGCTCTGCATTAAGGTCGAAAATAGCGACTTTGATGCCCGCTTCGGCCAGAATTTCCGCCGTCGCCCGGCCAAGGCCCGATGCCCCGCCGGTAACGATGGCTGAGGTGGTATTATCAAATTTCATGACGCCTCTTCAATATTGCAATCATTCGGAACCTTTCGAGAATAGCGCCCGAAGGCCCGGCGCCGACGGTTTCATCGAAGGGGTCCTGGGGTAATCATCCACGAACCGGTAATGGACCGGCACCTGATATGCGATCAGATGCTGCTTGAGCCATGTTTTCAGATCATCAATTGCAGGCGATTGCGCTGCATCCTTCAGGATAATTGCTGCTGCTGGAACTTCGCCCAGCCGTTCATCAGGCACACCGATCACCGCAGCCTCGCGGATTGCAGGGTGCCGGTTTAAAGCCTGCACAACATCATCAGGGTGCACTTTGAAACCGCCGCGAATAATCGCATTATCGGCCCGCCCTTTGATGAACAGGAAATTGTCACTATCAAGCACTGCCCGATCGGTGGTGCGCAGCCAATTATCGCCATCACCGCGATAATCCGCCCCCAATTGATCACCCTTTAATTCGAGCAAACCTTCTTCACCCCGGGGGATTTCCAGGCCGCTATCGGCAGCGACGACGCGCGCGTGAATATTGCTGTGCACACGGCCAACTGCCCCGCGTTTTTGCGCCCAATGCGCGCGAAAATCATCAAGGCGCCACCCAGCAATGGCCCCTGCAAATTCCGTCGCGCCATAATTCGCCAGAATAGGTATGCCGTATTTTTCGTAGAATGCATCGACCAATTCAGCTGCCAGCGGCGCGGTGCCACTAATTAATGCAGACAGGCTGGAGACATCCTCCTTCGCGATGTCTGCTTCGAGCAGCATACGCACCGCAGAAGGGACCGCGGGCGCCACTCTGGGCCGGTTGCGGCGAACCGCATCAACCCACGCTTTGACCGAAAACCTTTCAAGCAACGCAATTTTGCGCCCGTTCAACAGCGCGCCGATACAGCCATAAATACCGCCAATATGCGTCAGCGGGTTGGAAACAATGGTCACACCGCTGCGCAAACGGGGCACATCTGCAAATTCCCGCCCTTTTTCATAGGCAGTAAAACCAGAAAGGCTGGCATCGAATGATTGGCGCGTCAGCGGCACACGCTTGGGCGCGCCAGTTGTGCCGCTGGTGAGCATTTCGATGGCGACACCGGGCGATGTAAGTATTTCGTTTTGCGGCGCCTCGTGGCCAGGCAGCAAACGCACCCCTTCAAGGCGCGGGCCAATCGCGATTACCGCAGACCCGGCGCGCGCAATGCTGGCCCCGAACCCGGATCGTTCAATGTCAGTTTCATCCGCAATCAATACCGGCAGGCCCAACCCTTCAACATCAGCATAGAGTTTATCGTCAGGCAAAGCGGGGTTGAGTGAGACAAGGCAACGTTCCGTCGAAAGCACCGCCATAATCGCAGCCAAATGCCCGGGCCGGTTACGCAGCAACACACCGATACGCGTTTCAGCGGGCAAGCCCATTGCATCCAGCAATTGCTCGATAGCGCGGACATTGCGGGCAATATCGCCCCAACTATAATCACGCCCCTCGAAATCAATCTCGGCTCGCGAAGGGTCAAGCGCCATGATTGCGCCCAATTTATCAGTAATTAGTGCCATCGTTGCATACTGCCAACTTATCTTACCTAGTTCAATATCTCATTCGCAAGTGAGATGAAATAGGCAATTCGGCCAATGGCCCGGCCTAGTGCGCATTCGCACAGCCACATGAGGGGCCACATGCGGGACCAGATGCAGTGAAGGAATTTAGTCGACGAGTGACTGAAACGCCCCGACAAGCCAAGCTCTGGTTTCATCGTCAAGATCGGTGGTCAACACTTTGAGCGGGTACACTTCGCGGTAGAATGAAAAGCCCGACGCCAATATGGCAAATTGCGCCGCGCGTATTGCGGCCCCTTCGGTCCCGAACCAACTGGCTAGAGGGGCAAGGACCAGATCTTCCAGCAGGCGCGCGGCAATCGCCCGTGCGTTGGGGTCTGCGCTTGCCAACAGCATCATTGGCAATGGGTTACGGCGGTCACGCTCTGATTCGGTGAGCAAAGCCACCATCGCCTCGCCAAACTCTTCTCGTGCAGTCCTTATCAGCAATGACCCATCGAGCAATTGCGAAAGCGCCTCTTCGAACAAACGTTCTTTTGATCCGAAATAGCGGCTGACCAGTGCCGGATTTACCCCGGCGGCAGTGGTAATATCCCGCACCCGCACAGCTGCATAACCTTGCAAGGAGAATGCCTCGCACGCAGCAGAAAGAATTGCACCCCGGGTTCGGCGTGCATCGCGCTGTGGGCGGATTGGGATTTCGCTCATTGACATATTATGTAAACGCCCGTTTACTTAAGAGCAAGAGAGGGAGCCGAATCGATGAATAATTCCGCACACGCACCAGTCTTTGAGTTTGACTATATCAACGATCCTGCAATCCATGCAGACGTTCACAAAGCATATTGGAAGTTGAAAGAGGAAGCTCCGGCTGTCTTCTGGACCCCGCATCACGGGGGACATTGGGTCGTAAATACATCCGATACTGCGATGGAAGTGCTGCGTCATCCCGAAACATTCTCCAGCAAATTTCTGGCCATTCCGCCCAATCCAGCGCAGCAGACAATGATCCCTGAATCGCTCGATCCACCAGAGCACCGCGCATATCGCCAGCTATTGCGCCCCTTCTTCGAGAAAACTGCCATTGCCCCGCTCGCCCCGCGGATCGAAGAATGGGCTGAAAAACTCATTGGAGCGGTAGCCGACAAGGGTGAATGCGAATTTGTCGACGAATTGGGATCACGTTTCCCTGTGTCTATCTTCATGGAAATGTTCGGTTTTCCGCTTGAGAAATTCGATCTATTCCGATCAACCGTAGTCGAATTTTTCGATTCGCAGGTTCAAGAAGAAAAACGAAAAATGCTCTCCATGAGAGTGATAGGCTTCCTGACCGAACTGATCGCTGAACGCCGGGCGGAACCGCGCGAAGATTTGATATCGCAATTGGTCAGCATAGATTTCGAAGGCCGGAAACTGAATGATGAAGAGCTGATTTCAATTGGCTTCTTGATGTTCCTAGCCGGGCTCGACACGGTGGTTACCGCGCTCACATTCGGCATGAGGCATCTTGCTACTGACAAAGCCATGCAGGCGCAGATGATTGCTGATCCCGATTCCATCCCGGCCTGCGTCGATGAAATGATGCGGCGTTATGCGTTTGTTTCGGTTCCCCGTTACATCACGCAGGATACCGAAGTTGGCGGCGTTGCAATGTCTGCCGGCGAATTCGTGCTGGTCCCGCTTTCCTCTGTCGGTTGGGATGAAAAGCAAACCGAATGCCCCGCCGAAGTGCGAACTGACCGTCCCGCATGCCGCCACGCTGCATTCGGGTCTGGCATTCACACCTGCCTTGGGCTTCACCTTGCCCGCATGGAAATGATAACTTTCTATCGGGTCTGGGCGAAGCGGGTCGGGCATTTCACCTTGAATACTGACCAGCCGCTGCATTTCCGCGGTGGGCCCGTTCAGGCGCTAGAAGCTCTCAACCTGTCCTGGGAAGTAAAAGGGGCAAAAGCATGAGCGAGGCACCGGCAGTTCATCTGCATATTGGCGGAGTGCCCAGAACGTCTGGCTCAGGCGGTACGCATGACCATCTCCACCCGGTAAAACAGGTGGTGCAGGCCAGCATTCCGCTCGCCGGGGCAAGCGAAGTAGACGAGGCAGTCAAACTAGCACAAGCAGCGCAGGAAGGCTGGCGCCGCACCCGCCCTGAAACACGGCGCGATATTCTCAATCGTTTGGCCGATCTGCTTGAAGCCAACAAAGCGGAACTGGCCCGAATGGCCGCACTTGACGGCGGCACGCCGCTAAATGCAGGCGAACGCGGCGTTGAAACCGCAGTTGCATGGACACGGTATTATGCCGGTTGGTGCGACAAGTTGACTGGCCAGATGATGAGCACCTTCGATACGCGGGGTGAATTTTCCTATTCTGTGCCTGAACCTATTGGCACTGTTGGCATCATCATCACTTGGAATGGCCCGCTAATTTCGCTGGCTATGAAAGTTTGCGCCGCGCTGGCAGCAGGCAATTGCGTGATCTGCAAACCGGCTGAAATCACTCCCTTTGCACCTGAGCTGTTTGCAAAATTATGCGATGAAGCGGGTCTGCCGGCCGGGGTTCTTTCCGTCTTTCCTGGCACAGCCGAGGCTGGCGAGGCCATTGTCCGGCACAAAGCTGTGCGCAAAATCAGCTTTACCGGCGGCCCCATCACCGCGCGCCATATTCTTCATGCCTGCGCAGAGGAAATCAAACCCAGCGTAATGGAATTGGGCGGCAAATCAGCCAGTCTGGTATTCCCCGATTGCGATCTTCAAGCTGCAGCAGAACGTGCAGTTTTCTGGACCGTGGGCTGCCTGTCAGGGCAAGGCTGTGCGCTTCCCACACGCCAATTGGTGCACGCCGATGTCTATGATGAATTTGTCGAACGTTTAAAAGCGGTCACTGCGATGTTGAAGGTGGGTGATCCGCTGGAACCCGGCGTTCAAATCGGGCCGGTAATAAACAAAGCGGCAGCCGACCGGATAATGGGAATGTTTGACCGCGCCAAAGCCGATGGCGCTGGCAATTTTGTGTTAGGCGGCGGCCATTGCGGCGGAGAGCTTGCTTCGGGCAATTTCATTGAACCCACCATCATCATTGATGCTGATCCGGATCACGAAATTACGCAGGTCGAAATTTTTGGCCCGGCAGTGGTCGTGATGAAATTTCACACCGAAGAAGAAGCCATCGAAATCGCCAACAACAGCGAATACGGGCTTGCATCCTTTATCCAGTCAAACGACATCCAACGCGTGCACCGTCTTGCAGAACGGCTTCATGCTGGCGGCGTATACGTGAATGGCGGATACCAGATCCATCCCCATACACCCTTTGGCGGCGTTGGGATTTCCGGCTTTGGTAAAGAAGGCGGCAAAGCGGGTATCGACGAATTCCTGCATTATAAAACAGTTTCGATCGGCACCGGTGCCGGCATTTTAAGTTAGAGCAGGATACATATTTTATGACAGACTTTACCAACGACAGCTTCCGGCTTGATGGCAAAGTGGCAATTGTAACGGGCGCAGGCGGACGCGGAAATTCGATCGGCCGTGCCTATGCGGTCGCGCTTGCCAATGCCGGGGCCAATATCGTGGTTGCAGACATCAATGGCGATGGCGCAAAAACGGTCGCAGACGAAATCAATGCGAGCGGCGGCAAGGCCATTGCGCAGCAAGTCGACATTACTGACAAAAAATCAGTGGAAGCCATGGCTAGCGCCAGTGTTGAGGCATTTGGCGGCATCGATATTCTGGTGAACAATGCTGCACTGATGGTCGAAATTACAGACAAGCCATTGATGCAGATTGATAAGGGCCGCTTTGACAAAGGCGCGAATGTAAACATCTGGGGCGCTATCAATTGCGCGCAGGTGGTCGCTCCATTCATGGTAGAACGCGGCGGCGGTTCGATTATCAATCAGGTGTCTGCCGGGGCCTATCCTGCGCAATCATTTTATGGTGTGACAAAGATCGCTCTGGTCGGTGTTACCACCAATCTGGCAACCGAACTTGGCCCTAAGGGTATTCGCGTGAACGCGATCGCACCTGGTATGACCAAGAGCGATGCCGGCCTTGCCCTGACGCCGGATGATAGCCCGCTAGTCAAATTCGTCGAGATGAGAACCCCGATCCAAGGCCGCGACACGCCTGATGCACTGTGCGGGGTGTTGTTGATGCTGGTATCAGAAGCTGGACGGTGGATGACCGGGCAAACACTCAATGTCGATGGCGGCTGGGTGATGCGCGCTTAATTTTGCGCGCGCATCAGCGCTTGGCGCCTAGCTGCCCAGAGAATCCACAATCCGGTCGGCTTCATCATCGCCGGCCCAGGTCAAGTTTGCATTGTTGAGATGCAGCCGCCAATGCGCCACGGCTTCTTCAACCGCGCCTGTTTCTATAAGATGCACTAGTTTTTCATAAGATCGCTGGCCAGCGCGCTGCCCCTTCTTTCGCTTCGCCAGCCCTAGCGGATGGCGGCGATTATAGGCGCGCTGGTGCTGCGCCGCGAGATTTCGCAACATATGGCTCATGAAGGTCAACGTGTTATTTCCGCTCTCTTGCACCAAAGCGTGGTGGAACACTTCGGTTCGCGCGCTGAATTCCTGATGATTTTCAGCATCAAGAAGCTCTGCCATTTCTGCCAGCAGGCCGCGCAGACGGGCAATCGTTTCAGGTTCATTCTTCGCAGCCAGCCAGCGCACCACGGTGGGTTCAATCGCCAATCGCGCCCGGTATAAATCTGCAATAGTCGTGCCCTGCAATTGCAGCACATAACCAGCGTAACGTGATACAAGGTCAACCGAAGGTTTGTGAACTTTCGCCCCGGTTCGCGAACCGCGCACCACGCTGATCAGGCCTTCCGCTTCCAAAATCCGGAAGGCTTCTCGTAATGTTGGGCGCGAAATGCCCAGACTGTCCATCAATTGGCCTTCAGGCGGCAGAAAATCACCTTCGCTCAATTCACCGCGAACAATCTGCGCGCGAATATTGTCCGCCACAATCTCGCTGGTCTTAGGCACACGAAGACGTTGGACTTCCGAAGTATCGCTATCGCCTCCGGTATGCATCAACGCCTCCTTATTAGCCTAAAAATCGCCTCAGAGCCCCAAGGCTAGTGAACTTAGTTTGACAACTAAAGTTCTAATTGCATTCTTTGCAAGAATTATCCCCGAACCCGGCTATCTGCGAAACGACAAGCCTTTGTTGAAATTTCACTTATTATTCCGGCCTCGGACCGTCCCCATAGTGCTCTAGGCTGCAAGGTCAACGCCGCGGCAGCAGCCTTTTGCATAGAATGTCGCCGGGGCGGAACCAAATCTGCTGCATCGCTGCATCCAGATCGGCTTTCTTGCAGCCCGGCGGGATCGGCCAGATAATCGCATTGTCACCATCAGGTCATTGCATATCCAACATGCCCAGATGGCAGCCAGACTACCACCCCGCCATGGATGCTGCGCGGGCGCGGTGGTGCGCCGGGCTACCCAGCCATTCGCGGTTTGCGATAGAACGGCGGAACCAGTAATTCAGGCCATATTCCCAAGTATAACCGATGCCGCCATGGGCGGCGATGGCAGCGCGGGTAGAGCGGGTATAAACCTCGCACAAATGCGCCTTTGCCATTGCTGCTGCGCGCGGCGCATCAGGCAATTTGGTGTCCCAAGCATAGGCTGCATACCACACGAGTGATCGGGCAGGTTCCACATCCAGCGCCATATGTGCAAGCTGGTGCTTAAGACCCTGAAACCGCCCGATGGGCTGGCCAAACTGTTCCCGCTCTTTTGCATAAGCAACTGATACATCGGTGCAGTGATTGGCCCCGCCCAAGGCATCAGCCGCAATCAGTATAAGTGCAGCATCACGAATGCGGGCCACGAACGGATCATCTGCCGCAAACAGAATGTGCGATTTCACCTCACCAAAGCTGACCTTGGAAACAGGGCGGCTGCGATCGGTTGATTGCACCGTTTCGATGGTGACACCTTCACCCGCTTCGATCAGGCGCAAGCCCCCATCCATACTATTGGCCAGAAACAACTTGGCCGCTTTGGCGGATTGCACATAGCTGCCGTCTAATGCCAGCGTTGCAACAGCCTCACCGCTGGTGATCGAAGGCAACATTTTGCGGGCGCCGTCATTGTTTGATGCTGCCACGGCAATTGCAGTCAGAATTTGACCGATGATCGGCCCGGGAGAGGCGGCATAGCCGGCCACTTCGCACACCAGCGCGGCATCCAATAAACCCAATCCGGCGCCGCCTTCTTCTTCAGGCAAGGCCAAGGCGCCAACGCCCAGTTCCATCAAAGCATTCCAGCTCGCCGGTTCAAAATCTGCCTCTCCATCGGCAAATTCGTGCATTTTTTCCAAGCCCCAGCCTTCTGCCAACGTGCCGCGCACAGCATCCTGAATGGCGACCTGCTCGCTTGTCAGATGAAATCGCATCCTATTTCTCCGAACTGATGGCCAGATCGCGCGGCAATCCCAGGCCGCGTTCACCGATGATATTTCGCTGAATGTTTGACGTGCCGCCGGCAATCGAATTGCCCAAGCTGCCCATAATCTGATCAAGCCATTTGTTTGGCCCGCGCGGCCCGCTGCCTGCTTGGGCAGGTTCGCTCAGCCCATGTTCGCCCAGCAAATCCTGCGCCAGCAAGGCGATTTCATGGCCTATCTCGGTCAGTAACAGCTTCATCATTAGCTGGATTCTTCCCGGATCATCGCCCGCCGCGCTGCAGGAAAACAGCCGGAAACTGGAAAACCGATGCGACATCACCGCCCCTTCGATCATAGCCAATCGGTCACGCACCAATGGGTCGCCAATACGGCCCACTTCCTTGGCAAGTTCGACCAATTTACTGAATTGGCGGCCCAACCCATCCGCGCTGCCAATGCTGGCGCGTTCATGCTTGAGGGTCGTGCGGCTGACATACCATCCTTTTCCGCGTTCCCCCACCTGCCAGCCGACCGGTGTTTCAGCATTGTCAAAGAAGAATTCGAAAAAGGTTCCCGGCCCTTGGGCGCCGGTCATTTGCCGGATCGGGCGGCGGGTGATGCCAGGCTGATCAAGATCGATCAGCAAATAGGTGATACCATCATGTTTAGGCGTTTCAGGCTCTGTCCTCACCAACATAAACATATGGGTGGCGCTGCCGCCCTTGCTGGTCCAGATTTTCTGTCCGTTAATGATCCATTTGGTGCCATCAGGTGAAAGTTCGCCCTTGGTTCGCACGCTGGCCAGATCGCTGCCCGAACCAGGTTCTGAATAGCCCTGCCCCCATGTGTAATCGCCTTCGATGGTTTTTTGGATGAACAATTCCTTTTGTTCATCCGAGCCTTTTTCCAACAAGGTTGGCACCGTCATATTGACGCCGTTTCCGCCCACTTCCATCGGCGCGCGCGCGCGGGCAAACTCCTCTCGGATCACTTGCGCGCGAATAACATCTGTTGGCTGCTGGGAACCTCCATATTGTTTGGGCACAGAGCGATAGAGGTAGCCCTGATCGATCGCCAGGCGGCGAAATTTGCGGATATAATCCTTAAGGTCCCCCTTGCGGCGATCGCCCGGTTCCCATTGTTCAGCAAGGAAATTCCGCACTTCTCCTCGGAAGTTTTCAGCTTCCTCGCCATAGCTTAAATCCATGAATATTCTCTCCTGCGCAGGCCTTGCGCTGTCTGCGTTTCTATGCCTTACTTGTATTACTAGGTCAAATATCTGAAACATTGAGCCGAAGCTGTGAATGATCCTGAAACCCACCCCTGGCCGCCCTCATATTTCTCCCGCGAAGACGGGCTGATTATTCCTTCCGGCCTCGCCAGAAGCCCGTGGTCGCGCCGCGCGATTGCTGGCGGGCCGATCAGCGCATTGCTGGCTGTAGAGGCGCAAGATCCAGAATTGGACGAAGATTTTGAGATTGCCCGTTTCACTGTCGATATTCTGGGCATTGTACCGCATCAACCACTGGAAGTAAGGATCGTGCCAATGCGGATTGGCCGGCAGACCCTGCTCCACCGGGTCGAATTATTGGCCAACGGCAGGCCCGCTGCACAAGCGCATGTTTTGCGGGTGCGGCGAATAGAAACGCCGGTGATCGCGCCGCCACATGAATATCCACCGGCGCAAAGCGTGGAGGAGACGGATTTCTTGGGCCGCGCCTCCATGGCTGGCGCAATTCGTGCCCGCCCGGTTTCAGGCGCGGTCGGCAAACCTGGCCGAGGGGTAAGCTGGCTGGGTTTTGACGGCGAAATTGTGCGGGGTGAAACCCCGTCAAATTTTGTGAAATCAGCTCTTTTTGGCGATTTCGGCAATGGCATCGGCAGCGCCACCAGCGCCGATGATTGGAGCTATGCCAACCTCGACATTACCCTGCAGTTCCTGCGGATGCCGATAGGAGAGTGGATCTTGATCGATGCTGAAACCCATATGGCTGGAAATGGGCACGGCACTGTCCGCAATATTTTTGCTGATGCGCAAGGAGTTTATGCGCGCGGGTTCCAGACTATTTTCGTGGCGCCGGGCCACCTGTCGGACCGGTTGCCGGCCCGCAAGGGCTAGCGCGGGGCCTATTCCAGTTTCCGCTGGCCAATTCGCCTGTCCCCGCCGCTTCATCGCGCGGTCCTCCAGCACCGCGCTAGCATGGCCGCAATTATTCGCCAGTTTTTGCACAATTTGGAATGCAGGATGATAGCAATGCCCGCTATTGCCCCTTGCTGGGTAATTCATCCTGCTGGGCCTTACGCTCCTGTTTGGCGATCATTGCTGCTGCGGCGACCGAGAGCGTCATGTTCAATGCCTCTGCATCCAGCGCCGCCTCAAACGCCCAATCTTCTGCATTATTGAGGTTCTGCTTCATATAGCGAAAGGCCATGCGCGGCCCATCCGCCAGCCGGCGCGCCGCTTCCAATGTTTTTTCGCGCAGCAATGCATCATCAAACAAACGGGTATAGATGCCTTTGGCAAAGGCTGTTTCAGCATCAAGTTTTTCGCCCAAGAAAAACAATTCGCGCGCCGCGCCAGTGCCCAGAATTTTTGTCCAAAACCATGTTGATCCAAAATCACCGCCCCCGCCGATCCGGTCAAAAGCGGTTAAAAAGCTGGCAGTGCGCCCAGCAAAACGCAGGTCGCAGGCCCCCGCAATGCCAATGCCGCCGCCTGCCACTGGCCCATTGATCATTGCGATGGTTGGTTTTGGCATTTCATGCAGCAACCGCGATGTTTCCATAAAACCGCGCAAACGGGTGAAGCCTTGTTCTGTGCGGCTGCCGTTTTCACGATTGGGCGCGGCAACCGATCGATCGCGCGCGCCCTCTTTCAGATCGCCCCCGGCACAAAAGCCGCGCCCTGCACCGGTCACAACCACGCAGCCAACACCGGCATCGCGCGATGCATCCGCGCAGGCATCAGCCAATGATGCCATGACCGAGCCTGTCAGGGCATTCAGCCGATCAGGGCGGTTGAGCGTAATGATACGCACACCGCCCTCATTTTCGATCAGGATTTCCTGAGACTGGATGCCATCACCTTCCATCCTTTAGGTTCACTTACCCCCCAATTCCCAATGCCGCGCCATCATCTTGGCCGCTTTACGTGCCAGATCGGCCGGAACTTCGGGGTATAGGGGTAATGGGTTTTCCTTGCTTGGCAATGAAATGGTGGCGGTTGCGCGCACCGATTCTTCGCCGCGCTGGTTGGTAAATACAACCGCGACATCCACCAAATTCTGGCCATTTTCCTGCCGCTTGGACAATACTTTGCCCGTTACCATCTGGACATCGCCCATATAATTGAACTTGCGGATTTCGTCATGGACATGAACGACAATCGCATCATCCCCGCACCAATCGCTCAGATATTGATACAGATAGTTTTCGCGCATTACACCGTAGTCATAGGCCATCGGATTACCAATCGCCTGCGCCCAAACCGGATCCCAATGGAGGCGCTGCGCTACATCGGGAATGCCATGTTCATTTTTGACATAGAAAGCAGGGATACGCTGGCGGTTTTTATGGGCCAGCCGGTTTGCCGTTGGGGCGTAAGGGACAAAACCATAGCCGCCGGCCTGAAAACAGATCACATCGGTAACGGTAAGCGGGCCTTTGGCCTGTGTCCCAAGGCTGTCGCCTTCGCTCACATCCTCAAACCAGCGTTTATCCGCGCCCTGAACTTGTTCTGCTGCGTAGACTTTCTCGATCTCTGCGAATTCTTCATCCGTGTAGGTTGCTGGCTTAATCGAGAGGTTTTTGCCCTTTTTCGCGGCCGTCTTGCGTTCGGTTAAAACGCGCAAAATACGGTAAACCGCGACCACTTCGCCGCGCTGGTTGACCTTTACATCGCGGCGCACATTTATCACCGACCTGCCAGCAAATTCAGAGGTTTTCACCTCGCAGCTTTCATCACCATTGAAGCTGTAGATCGTGTCGCCCGGGCGAACCGGACGATAAAAATCCCATTGCGAACCCGACACGAAAACATGAATGCCCTTAAACAGGCTTTTGCGTAACGCCCGGATTTCATCGGGAACAGGATCGCCAATCATCGGCTTGTTGATAAGGCTGGTCATCATCGCCGGGGCAATCACCCCGCCCCACCGGGTTTTTTGTGCATAGTCAGGATCGCAGAACAATGGTTTGTCATCGCCGCAGCCATGCGCGAAGTTCCGGATATTATCTTCGGTCGCGGTCTGGATATATTCGCGCGTCTTGGCTGCCTGGTCAAAACCGAGCAATTGCCGTTGCCGTTCAATATCGTGATCAGTAATTTCGTAATCTACAGCTTTCTGCCATTCGTCACTCTTCATAATATCATTCTTGACTTCAGCCACGATACTCACTCCTTAATCACAGTTATATAACTAGGTAATAGAAGCAAATGAGTGAGGCAAGGGGTTTCAGCGATGGAAGAAGGGCTGGAGGTTGGCGGCACATCAAAAGGCCCAACTGCCATCAGGCCAATAATATCACGCATGGTGGAACGCCCCGCCGATTGACCATTAATGGATGGGGCCGCGAAGTAGATACCGGCGCCGATAAAGGGCGCGGCATCAGAATATTTGAGGTCAGCGAAAAATCAAAGACGCGGTGATTTCGTACCTAGTCACAACGCAGAAGAAGCGGGCAAACATCCCCCAACTCCAGCCCAAGCATCTTGACCGATCCAGATTGCCGCCCCACCGCTCATTTGATGACAGAAGAATTGCCCGCACGTAAAACAACCTCGCGAGGGATGATGGCGCCGGGCGGAATTTTTGCCCCGTTCGGATTTCCCGCGTTCCGGTCAATCTGGTCTGCCAATCTGTTTTCAAACATGGGCTCAATGATCCAGTCGGTTGCCGCTGCATGGCTGATGACTGAGCTTACAGATTCGCACCTTCTGATCGCAATGGTGCAGGCATCTGCGGTTCTGCCGATCATGCTGTTCGGGGTGTTTGCAGGTGCAATCGCCGACAATTTTGATCGCCGCCGGGTCATGCTGGTGGCGCAGTCCGGAATGCTAATTGCATCGGCGCTATTGGCAATCGTCACTTATAAAGAGGCTGTGGGGCCATTTAGCCTCATTGCATTGACCTTCATCGTGGGGGTCGGGACCGCACTTAACGCTCCGGCTTGGCAGGCTTCTGTCCGGGCGCAGGTGGGACCCAGGGATTTGCCCCAGGCAATCAGCCTGAACACGATTGCGTTCAATCTGGCGCGCAGTGTGGGCCCCGCATTTGGCGGTTTGTTGATTTCACTGTGGGACATCAGCCTCGCCTTTGCGCTTAATGCGCTTAGCTACACCTATCTGATCATAGTCCTTCTGCGTTGGCGGCCGCAGGTTCCGCCGCCTTCCAAGGGGCCAATGTTCGCTTCTGTTCGTGCAGGCATAATTTTTTGCATCAATTCACAATCATTGCGCAAAGTGTTGCTGCGCGGCGCGGCTGTTGGTTTTGGATTTGCTGCCTATCGGGCCCTGCTTCCATCCATAGTCAGCGACCGGATCGGCGGTGATGAAATTGGATTTGGCTTATTGCTTGCCGCCTTTGGCATCGCTTCGATCTTTTTTGCGCTGTTTGTTGGCCCCTTAAGGCGGCGTTTGGGCAGTGAAGGCGTCATCGGGGTTGGCACCTTGGCCTTTGTCATCGCTCATGCGGCGATGGCCATTGACCCCGGCATGAATAGTGCGCTGATTGCTGCGCTGATTGCTGGCGCTGGCTGGGTATTGGCGCTGACCACGCTGAATGTGGCAATGCAAGTGCGCTCGCCTGATGCGATGCTGGGCCAATGCCTATCCATCTACCAATCGGTGACTTTTGGCGGAATGGCAATCGGCGCATGGGTATGGGGCGCCATTGCCGATTGGAGCGGCATTTCAGCATCGCTCATTCTGGCAGCGGGATGGCTGGTGGTGTCATTGATATTTCTGCGTTTTTTTGCGCCCATGCCCGGCAGGGACGAGGGTATTTTGCACTCTACCAGGGCCCCCAGCGATGATTAACCGGGCTGCCAGATGATGGGGCTGCCCCGCTTTTGGTGCAGGCTGTGTGCATGCTGTGTGTGAGGGGCAA
>Ga0209345_10002035_pt1 | contig 23165 bp, 24 predicted proteins | sample Cruoilmetagenom7_FD_187294 | JGI IMG/M metagenome (GOLD analysis project Ga0209345, IMG submission 187294) | Oil polluted marine microbial communities from Coal Oil Point, Santa Barbara, California, USA - Sample 7 (SPAdes) (version 2) | ecosystem: Environmental > Aquatic > Marine > Oil seeps ...
TCCCTGGACATAAAGTTAATCCATTAATCGGTTCAGCTGGAGTTTCAGCAGTTCCAATGGCAGCTCGTGTATCAAATAAAGTTGGTATGGAGTATGACCGCTCAAACATGCTTCTAATGCATGCAATGGGTCCAAATGTTGCAGGTGTTATCGGTTCTGCAGTTGCAGCCGGTGTACTTATCTCATTATTTCAGTAACTCTTAGTTACTGAATTTTATCTAGTAAGTGGGAATAACTCCCTCTTACCTATTCTAAAAATCTTCTTATATTAAGCGTTCATTACATCTATAATAAGAGGTATAATATTATGACTCTTTGTTTTATCTACAAAACCAGTCGCACCTAAAACTTCTGCTTCCCTTTTATTATTCTCACCTGTCATTGAGCTATTTACAATAATTGGTGTTTTAGCAGTTGCTGGATTTTTTCTTAATGTTTGAATAACAGTAAATCCTGACATCTCAGGCATCTCAATATCTGTAACAATTGCTGGAATAACTGATGGATCTGGCATAGCTAAAACATAATCAACTAGTTTTTTTCCATTTTCAAATAGTATCATATTAATATTAGCATTCTTAAAAATACCTCTTAAAGCTGTTTGAGCAGTTTTTGAATCTTCTGCTATAAGAACAGTTCCATTTTTTAACTTTTCTGGAATTGAAACTTCATCCATATTAGCAGTATCTTTTTCTACATTTACCATAGCCTGAGGAACTACATCTGATAAAAGTTTTTCATAGTCCAAAATAAGACATAAGCTACCATCTTCAAGTCTAGTGTCATTCATTACAACACCATCATCACCTAGTCTATAACTATCTGGTGCATGCATCTCATTCCAGTTTTTCTTAATAACTCTATAAGCAGACATTATTCTAAGTCCGATAACTATACCATTAAAGTCACAAATAAGAATATTTGATCTATCTAGTTCATCTTTAGTTAGAGTAGTATTTAACCAAGATGGTAAATTTAAGATTGGAATTTGTAACCCACGTAGTATGATAGTACCTTCAAGTAAAGGGTGTGATGAAGGAATCTGTGTTAAGTAATGGTTTTTTGATTCTACTACTTCCCTTGTCTTAAATACATTAATAGCGTAATAAGCAGAATCACTACTTTCATTGATTCTAAATACAAGTAGTTGAAGTTCATTATTTTTGGCTAAGTTTGTGGATGCGTCAACATTATCTAAAACAGACATAAAAAACCCTTTGTTTAAATATTGTTTAATAGTACCCTAAATAAATTGAAATATGCTTTAATGTTAAGTGATGTATTGGTAAAATATTGTCATATTAAATTAAGGTAATTATTATGAAATATATAACTATGTTATTTCTTCTCTCAACACTTTTATTTTCAAAGGTATATTATTCAAAAGTTGAGCCTTATGAACTTAGAGATATATCATCAAATGTTTCAGGATTGGTTTTATTTATAGATGAAGATATGATAGGTAAGACACTATCAAGTAAGCCATATATTAAAATAGATTCAGAACTTGACAATAAAGAGCTAAAGTATATAAAAGAGAAGTTGATATACCTTAAAAATACGGTTAATGCGAATGAAGATATCTTAAAAAACTTAGAAAAACTTCTAGATAAAAAACAAGAAAATTATGAAAAAATAAAATCACTAAAAATAAAATCAACAGTTGAAAAAGATAGAGAATTTTATGATTTAATTGGTAGTGAAAATCAATATTTAAACACAATGAAAGAGATAAATAATCTAAAAATTCAAATCTCCGATTTAAAGTTAAGAGAGGCTCAACTAAAAAGGTCAGTTAATGATAAAAATCTTAATGCAAAAGGTTTTACACTTTATTCTATATCTGTTAAAGTTGGTCAAGTTGTTGGTATTTCAACACCACTTGCTCAAGTTGCTGATATATCAAAAGCTAAACTAACTATATATCTTGATGAAGAAGATTTACTAGGGGTTAAAGATAAAAAAGTTTATCTTAATGGTGTTGAGAGTAAATACAAAATATCTAGAGTTCTAAATATAGCGGATTCAAAAAATATATCAAAATATATGGCTCAAATAATAATAAAATCACCAAAAAACTTCTCTAAACTTGTTCAAGTAGAACTAAAATGAGTTATGAGACTGCATGTCCTCTAGATTGTTTTGACGCATGTGGTATCAAAGTAGAAAACGATTCTATAAAAGCTTTAAAAAATGGACATACTTTAGGATTTTTATGCCCTCATCTAAATCATTATTCAGACTATGAAACTATATCAACACCAAGATATAAAGGTGAAGAGATAAGTTTAGACAAAGCACTTCAAAAATTAAAAGAAATTTTAGATGAAACTCAAAATAATGAAATTCTACATTATAGAGGTAGTGGAAACTTTGGACTTATGCAAGAAGTTACAGAGCATTTTTTTGCCTCTTTTGGTGCTACACTAACAGATGGAACTCTCTGTGATGGAGCTGGAGAAGCTGGTATAATTGAAGGTAGAGGTAGTAATAAAACTATGCCCCTTAGTGAGATAGCTAAATCTGAAGTTGTTATTATATGGGGTAGAAATCCACATGCCACATCTTCTCATCTTTTACCTCTTTTAAAAGATAAAACTATCATAGTAATAGACCCAGTAAAAACAAAAATAGCTAAAATGGCAGACCTTCATATTCAAATAAAACCTCATGGTGATTTATATCTTGCAATGCTTCTAACTCGTTTTTTACATATTGATAATGGTTGTGATGAAGAGTATTTAGAAAAATACGGTAGTGAATTTGAAGATTATTATGAGTTAACACAAAGTATAAGAATCAAAGCAACCCTTGATGAGATTGATGTATCATTAGGAGAAGTTGGAGATATTATTGAGTATGTTAAAAATAAAAAAGTAGCCATTATTTGTGGTGTTGGAATCCAAAAATACAGTGATGGTGCTGATATTATGAGAGCTATTGATGCTTTTGGAGTTGGGTTAGGTTTATTTGGTAAAGAGGGATGTGGAGTTGCATATTTAGGTAACTCTAAAGATGGTATTAATACTCCTTTTAATACAAAAACAAAAAGAGTCTCAAAAGTTGATACTGAATTTTCAAACTATAAAACTGTTTTTGTTCAAGGCTCAAATCCACTTTCTCAAATGCCAAACAGTTTAAGAGTAAAAGAATCAATCTCTAAAGTAGAAAATATTATCTATTTTGGTCTATATGAAAATGAAACAAGTGAGACAGCTGACCTTATAATTCCAGCAAAAAACTTTATGTGTAAAAATGATATAAGAACTTCATATTCTCATAATGCTATGATGCCTATGCCTCAAGTTGCAAGTAGTGATATAGGGATTAGTGAATATGATTTAAGTGCTTATTTATGTAAAGAATTTGATATAGAGTTAAAAAATGAAACTGAGTATTTAGAATATTTTAAAAACTTTGCTGTAAAACAGATGGATGGCATGTGGCATGTGGAAAGCCGTGAAGATATACCATATCAAGATGGATTTGATACAGATGATGACGAATTTGTATTTTTAGAAGAGTTTGATAAGGATTTCAATATGAATAACAAACTATTTTTAATTACTTCAAAAAGTACAAAAAGTTTAAACTCACAATTTAAAAGAGAGAATAATGTTTACCTAAACTCTTCTCTAGGATTTAAAGATAATGATGATGTAACTATATCTTCGGCATGTGGAAATGTAAGTTTAAAAGTAAAAATAAACGATGATATTAGATCAGATTGTGTTCTTATTTATAGTGGTACAACTGGTGTAAATAACCTTACAAGCTCAAAACACTCTTATGAAGGTAAAAGTGCTATATTTCAAGAAGAAAAAGTCAGTTTAAACTATAGTTAATTGGTACATGAATACTTAGCTCTTCACTTGGTTTTGGGAACTCACCTGATAGGTCTTGCACTGTTTTTATAGCTGCACGAGATAGTATCTTACTCTTTGCAGAGATTACCTCTATCGAGTGTGATTCTGCATCTACGGATAGTTTAAACTTTACTATCACTTTACCAACAATACCCCTTTTTCTCGCAGATCTAGGGTAATATAGATTTTCTCTTAATAACCTTGCAATCTCTTTTATATGCTTACCCATATATTCAGACTCTAGTCTTTGTTTCTTGGCACGCAGATTTTCTACCTGTACTGGTTCAAATTCTCTTGGTTCAATTACTTTTTCTTCTACTTCTGTAATCTCTACTTTTTCTTCTTCAACAACTTTTACTTCTTGAGGTTTAGGTTCTTCTTTTATTTTAGGTGCATCTTTTACAATAACTACCTTTTTAGGAATAACTTTTTTTTCTACTATCTGTTTTTTCTTTGGCTTAGGCTTTGGAATAATTTTTTTAATTGGTTTTGGTTCAGGAACTTTCTCTACTATACAACACAACTTCATCTCTACTTTTTCTTTTTCTTGATTATTATCTGGTTTTACAACACTCTTATAAGCGTAAAAAAGAGCTGTTGCTAAGAGTGTATGAAGTATAAGGGAGAAAAAAAATGAGCTACTGTGTCTAATCATGAAAAGATATTATCAAAAAGAGTATTACATATATGTTAAATGGCATGTGGAAACTATTTCCACATGCCATTAAGTAAGTGAAAACTATATTGCCCGTTTAAATTCTGGATAAGCTTCAACACCACATTCATTAACATCCATACCTTCAAGTTGAGCATCATCTTCTGCTCTAAATATAGAGATTTTGTTTATTACGTACAAAACTGCAAAAGACACACTAAATGCAAATACAGCTACAACTACAACACCTTTAAGTTGGTCCATAAATGAAACACTATCAACAAAGATACCAACTGCTAAAGTTCCCCAAATACCATTAACCAAGTGAACAGATAAAGCTCCAACTGGATCATCTAATTTAAATTTATCAAAAATAGGAACAGCAAATACAACTAAGGCTCCACCTATAAGACCAATTAAAATTGGTGTATATACATCGTATAAATCTGGACCAGCAGTTACTGCAACAAGTCCACCTAAGGCACCATTTAAAATCATAGTAATATCAAACAGTTTGTATCTAAAGTACATTATTGCCCCAGCAATAATTGCCCCTGCTAAACCTGCAGTATTTGTATTCATAATAGTTTTTGCAACTGCATCAGCATTCTCAACACTTGAGATACTTCCAACAGAACCACCATTAAATCCAAACCAACCTATCCATAGTAAAAATGCACCTAATGTTACTAGGGGAATATTTGAAGCTGGAATAACTCTTACTTTACCGTTAACATAACGACCACGACGAGAACCCATAATTATAATTGCCGCAAGCAAAGCCCAACCACCTGTAGAGTGAATAACAGTTGAACCTGCTAAGTCATACATGTCAATATCAAGAAATGTGCCTGCTATCATATCTGCACCCCAACTAACATTTACAACAGTTGGGTAGATAAGTCCACCCATAATTACTGCAAAAATAGCTAAAGGAATTATACGAACTCTCTCACTAACACCACCACTCATGATATTTATAGTTTTTCCTACAAATGCCATTTGAAACATAAATGCAGCCCACTTACTCATGCTATCATTTTCCCAAGAACCAAAAGCAAGGTCATAACCAATGAGTAAAAATGCCATAGATGCAACAGCATAAATCATCACATTTATAGTTAATACAGATGTAACATTTTTTGTACGAACAAGCCCTGCTTCAAGCATTGCAAACCCTGGTACCATAAATATGATAAGCACCATAGAAAACAATGCAAAGAAAGTGTCTATAATATATTTAAAATCAGCTTCTAACATGTAAAATTACCCTTTTATATAATGTTTTTTGATTATATCAAAAACTATTCCTTTTGAATAATAAAACTGATTAAATTTTAATCAGTTTTATTATTTGAATAAAATCATTGAAATATTAACTAAGTATTTTATTGTGTAATATATTGAGAAAAAGTAGTTTATAGAAGAGGATTTCCACATGCCAATATAGCATGTAGATTAATTAAAATTTAAAATTATATAGCTTCTGTATCAGTCTCACCAGTACGGATACGAATGATTTGTTCAATATCACTAACAAATATTTTACCATCACCAATTTTACCAGTTCTAGCTGCTTCTACGATTGTATCTGTTACTTGATCTACATCTTTATCATCAACTATCATTTCCATTTTAATTTTTGGTAAAAAATCCACCACATATTCAGCACCACGATAAAGTTCACTATGACCTTTTTGACGCCCATAACCTTTCACTTCACTAACTGTCATACCATCGATTCCTATTTCTGCCAGTGCATCTTTTACATCTTCTAGTTTAAATGGTTTAATAACTGCTTCTACTCTTTTCATATTTAAGACTCCATTATTTGTCAAAAGAGGCTGAGCCACTTTTCTTATTTTAAAATTGTAACCACTTTTGTTGTTTAAAGCAACTCTATATTTTTTTTGCTACTTCCTTTCTCATTCAACTAATAAGAATAAAATAACTTTTCATTTTCACACATATTAAAAGTAATTATAAATTTTTAAGATTATTACAGCTTTATTAAGGGACTTTAAGATATTATAAATGAATTTTATTTTCAAATAATAGGGTGTTATACATGAGCGATTTGCTAAACAACGACGATATACAACAAATAAATATTGAAAAAACTCTTCAAGACAGTTACCTTGATTATTCTATGAGTGTAATCGTGGGGCGTGCCTTGCCAGATGTTCGAGATGGTCTTAAACCAGTTCACAGAAGAATCCTTTATGCTATGGACAAACTAAACCTTTCTCATGGAGCAAAATTTAAGAAATCTGCTCGTATAGTTGGTGATGTTATTGGTCAGTACCACCCACATGGTGATACAGCAGTTTATGATGCTCTAGTTCGTATGGCACAAGATTTCTCAATGCGTATGCAACTTGTTGATGGTCAAGGAAACTTCGGTTCTGTTGATGGTGATAGTGCAGCAGCAATGAGATATACAGAAGCTCGTATGACTAAATATGCTGGTGAACTTCTAAAAGACTTAGAGAAAAACACAGTAAACATGATAGAAAACTACGATGGTACTACTAAAGAACCTGATGTAATGCCTACTCGTGTTCCAAACTTACTTATTAATGGTTCATCTGGTATCGCAGTTGGTATGGCTACAAATATTCCTCCACATAACCCTACTGAAATCATGAATGGTCTTAAGGCACTTTTAGCAAATCCAAATATCTCTTTAGCAGAGATTATGGAACATATAAAAGCACCAGATTTTCCAACTGGTGGTATTATCTTTGGTAAAAAAGGTATTACAGAAGCTTATGAAACTGGTCGTGGTCGTATCAAAGTTCGTGCAAAAACACATATAGAACAAACTGCAAAAAAAGAGATAATTGTTATTGATGAGCTTCCTTACCAAGTAAACAAAGCACGTCTAATTGAAAATATTGCAAATCTTGTTAAAGATAAGATGATTGATGGTGTTTCACTTATTCGTGATGAATCAGATCGTGATGGAATGCGTGTAGTTATTGAGCTTAAACGTGATGCAATGAGTGAAATAGTTTTAAACAACCTATATAAACAAACTAGTATGCAAAATACTTTTGGTATTATCATGCTATCTATTCTAAATCAAGAACCAAGAATTTTCGGTTTAATAGATATTTTAAAACACTTCATTAACCACCGTAAAACTGTAATAATCCGTCGTACAATTTTTGATCTTGAAAAAGCAAAAGCAAGAGCTCATATATTAGAAGGTCTTAAAAAAGCTCTTGATATTATTGATGAAATCATTAAAGTTATCAAAGCAAGTTCAAGCATAGATGATGCAAGAGACAACCTTGTTTCAAAATTTGACTTTTCTCCTATCCAAGCACAAAGCATTGTTGACATGCGTCTTGGTAAGTTAACAGGACTTGAGAGAGAAAAAATTGAAAATGAACTTAATGAGTTATTAGAATTAATTGCTTACCTAGAATCAATCCTTAAAAGTGAAGATGTTCTTCATGGAATTATCTCCGAAGAATTTGATGAAGTTTCAGCTACATATACAAATGAAAGAAAAACTGATGTTGAAGATGATTATGATGATATTGATATAGAGGACTTAATTCCAAATGAGCCGATGGTTGTTACTATCACTCACAGAGGTTATATTAAGCGTGTACCTCTAGCTTCTTATGAAAAACAGAAACGTGGTGGTAAAGGTAAAACTGCTGTTACTACTTACGAAGATGATTTTATAGAAAATTTCTTTACATGTAATACTCACGATACTTTACTTTTCGTAACTGACCGTGGACAACTTCACTGGTTAAAAGTTTATCGTATCCCTGAAGGAAGTAGAACTGCAAAAGGTAAGGCAGTTGTAAATCTTATAAACTTAGTAGCAGATGAAAAAATACAATCTATTATTCCAACAACTGACTTTAGTGAAGAAAAAGGTCTTGTTTTCTTCACTAAAAATGGTGTTGTTAAACGTACTAATCTAAGTGAATTCTCAAATATTAGAAGCAACGGTGTAAGAGCTATTGTTCTTGATGATAATGATGAACTAATTACAGCAAAAATTGCAGACCAAAGTATTAAGTACCTATTTATAGTTACTAAACTTGCTCAATGTATCAAATTTGAGATAGAAAAAACTCGTGAACAAGGGCGTAGTACTCGTGGTGTTAGAGGTATCAAGTTTAAACATGAAGGTGATGAAGTAGTAGATGCTAACATTATTGCTAATGATGAGCAAGAGATTCTTGTAGTAGCTGAGAAAGGTATTGGTAAAAGAACTGATGCTGGAGAGTACAGACTTACAAATCGTGGTGGTTCTGGTGTTATTGCTATGAAAATGACTCCTAAAACTGGTAAAAACATTATAGGTTGTCTAATGGTAGATGAGACTATGGATATGATGGCACTTACAAATGCTGGTAAGATGATTCGTGTTGATATGCAAACTATCTCAAAATCAAGTAGAAATACATCTGGTGTCTATATAGTAAAAGGTGATGATGTTTCTAGTATTTCTAGATGTCCAAAAGAAGAAAAACCAGAAGATGAAGAAGAAAGCACAGAAAATAGTTCTAATACACTAGAATTGGAATAATCTTTGCTTATAGTAATCTAAATATTAAAACTTAGACACGTAACGTGTCTTTCCAAGGATGATACATGAAATACTCTCTTGTTTTACTAGCACTATTTAGTGCTTCTACTATGATGGCAGCTGATGTTGTTAAAGATACTCAAATTCAAACTACTAAAGTTGCTGAAACTAAAGTTGCTGAAACTAAAGTTACAGTTATGTGCCCTGCTAATGAATGTAAAAAAGTAGATGACTTAGAAGACAAGATTGTTTCACTTGAATCAAAGCTTGGTCAAGTTACACAAAAAGCTCAAGAGCAAGAAAAAGTATTAGAAAAAAATAGAAAAATGCTTATTAGTGTTATTGGTCAGGGTGTTGCACCAATGAATACTTCATCTCCTGCTCAAGCTTATGCACTTGCTAAAAGAGCAGCTGTTGCTGATGCTTATAGACTTGTAGCTGAAAAAGTAAAAGGTGTTCGTGTTGAAGGTCAAGATGTTATCAAGAATATGATGGTTAAAAGATCAACAGTTCGTACATCAGTAAGTGCAATGGTTAAAAATGCTAACGTTGTTGAAACTACATTTAAAGAGGGTTTATGCGAAGTAGAGATGGAAATTCTTCTTGCTCACTCGCAATTTGCTCAGTAATACTCCTTAACTCACTTGTTCTAAATGCAAGTGAGTACCTTATTTCGTACCGTTATATAGTAAAAGATATGACACTACACAATGAATCACTTCAAATCTCACATGCCATGAAACCTTGTCAAGGAAAAATTCATAATTCTATAGAATTACCACTAAAAAATGACGATACTATTAATGATATTGTAAAGAAGAATCCTCATGAATTTATTGATTTTATCCATAAAGTTGGTCTCCACCTTAAACATCAAGAATCAACTAAAAACGCTCAAAACTCCTTTACAACGATACTTACACTCAAAACAACTTGCTTCAAAGTCGATTTTAATGAAAATTTCGCTAAAATAAGCCCTTTAAAATAAAGGCATACTCCGTGAAGATTGCAATTGTAGAAGATGATATCAATATGAGAAAATCTCTTGAAATCGCTATGGGCGATTACAAAGAGTTTGAAATTAAAACATTTAAAAATGCTAAAGATGCACTAAAATCTTTAGATGATTCATTTGACCTTATTATTACAGATATAAACATGCCTGGAATGGACGGTATAGAGTTTGTAAAAACTTTAAATGGTAAATACGAAGTTATCATTATGACTGGAAATGCAACTCTTCAACGTGCAATAGAATCTATCCATCTTGGTGTGAAAGACTTCTTACTCAAACCATTCGATGTAGATACTTTAGTAGCTGCTATCAAAAGAGAAAGTGAAGTTCAAGAAGCTAAGAAAAAAGTAGTAAAGAAAAATAGTTCTACAAAACAAAATGATGGTTTTTTAGGTACTTCAAAAGCATTAGAAAGTGTTTTAAATATTGCAACAAAAGCTGCTAAAACTGATGCAAGTATATTGCTTCTTGGTCAAAGTGGTGTTGGTAAAGAGGTTTTTGCAACTCATATACATAAATCTTCTCCAAGAGCGAAAAAGCCTTTTATAGCTATCAATATGGCAGCAATTCCAGAAAACCTTATTGAGAGTGAACTTTTTGGATTTGAAAAAGGTGCTTTTACAGATGCAAGTGAAGCTAAAGCTGGACAGTTTGAACTGGCAAACGGCGGAACACTATTTTTAGATGAGATTGGTGAAATGCCTTACGGTGTTCAAGCAAAACTTCTTCGTGCTTTACAGGAAAAAGAAGTAAGACGTCTTGGCTCATCAAAATCTATTAAAATAGACATAAGGGTTATATCTGCTACAAATGCCAACTTAATGGACAAAATAAAAGACGGTGAGTTTAGAGAAGATTTATACTATCGTCTAAATACTATACCTGTTCATATTCCACCTTTAAAAGATAGAGCAGATGAAATTTTACAGATTGCAGAATCAATGTGTGAAATTAACTGTAAAAAATATGAATTTGAATTAAAAACTTTTAGTGACGAGGCGAAAGAACAGCTTTTAGCTTATTCATGGCCTGGAAATATACGTGAACTAATCTCAGTGGTAGAGAGAGCTGTAATTCTTAGTGAAAACTCTGAAATTACGGCAGATGAACTTTTTTTACAAAACAGAATTAATTAAGGAATAAATATGAGTGACAAAAGAAAATACAATGTAGCAGTCGTTGGAGCGAATGGTGCTGTGGGTGAAGAGATATTAACAATTTTACAAGAGATAGATTTTCCACTAAATAAACTAGTTCCTCTAGCATCTGCTAGAAGTCTTGGGAAAAAAGTAGATTTTAATGGAAAGAGTATCCCTATTAAAGAACTTACAAACGATATATTTAAACAAGAAGAGATAGATATAGCACTTTTTTCTGCTGGTGGTAGTGTAAGTGCAGAATTTGCTCCTGATGCTGTAAAAGCTGGAGCAGTTGTGATAGATAACACTTCACACTTTAGAATGGATGAGCATGTACCTTTAGTAGTTCCTGAAGTAAATCCTGAAGATATATCAAAATGGAAAGACACTGGTGTAATTGCTAATCCAAACTGCTCAACTATCCAAATGGTTCAAGCACTTAAGCCTCTTGATGATGCTTATAATTTACAAAGAGTTGATGTTTCTACTTATCAAGCAACTAGTGGAGCTGGAAAAACTGCTATGGAAGAGTTAGTTACTCAAATGCAAGACTTTTTCGCTTTTAAACTTGATGAGTCTGAACACAAAGCATTTAACCAACAAATTGCTCTAAATGTAATCCCTCAGATAGATGTTTTCATGGAAAATGGATACACAAAAGAAGAGATGAAAATGGTAAACGAAACTACTAAAATCATGCATAAAGAGATAGCTCTTAGTGCGACTTGTGTTCGTGTACCAACTCTACGTGGTCATGCTGAATCACTTACACTTACTTTTGATAGTGAAGTTCAAGCAGATGAAGCTAGAGATTTATTAAGCAAGGCTCCAAACATTGTTATTTTAGATAATCCAGAGGAAGCTCTGTATCCTATGCCTTCAACTTGTGTAGATATGAATGAAACCTTTATCGGTCGTATTAGAAATGATAACTACTCTAAAAAAATGCTTCATATGTTTGTAGTTGCTGATAACCTTAGAGTCGGTGCAGCCACAAATGCTGTTCGTATTGCTCAAAAATGGGTTGAGATGGAAGGAGATAAATAGATGTTAGAAAAAACTTTTGAAAGCTCACTATGGGCATCGAGGTTTATGGTTATACTGGCCGTAGTATTTGGTCTTATAGGTGCTGTAGTTTTATTTGCAGTTGCTAGTGTTGATATATTTGTAACTTCAAAGTATGTTTTTACAACATATATAACAGGTGCTCATCCTGCAAACTTTCACCAAGATGTAGTTGGTGGGATTATTGGTGCTGTTGATTTATATCTTATCGGTGTAGTGATGCTTCTATTTTCTTTTGGTTTATATGAGCTTTTTATATCTGATATAGATGTTGCTAAAGATGAAGAAGGTGCAGATAATAAAATTTTAGCTATCCACTCTTTAGACCAGTTAAAAGATAAAATCTCAAAAGTAATTGTAATGGTTCTTGTAGTTGGATTTTTTCAAAAAGTTGGACATACAACATATAGTGGAGCATTAGATATGCTCTATTTCGCACTTTCTATCACTGCTGTAGCAGTTGGATTATATTTCTTAGGTAAGGTTGGTAAAAGTCACTAATTAGTCCGTAAAAGGAACAAAGTCCCTTTTACTTCGCTTACGCCGCTGAGGCGACTAAAGTTATCTTTAAAAAGATAAAAAATTATTTTCAAGGGAAACAATTTGAGTAAAATATTTGTAGATGCATGTTTAGGTAAAGAGACTCCATACACTCCGGTTTGGATGATGAGACAAGCTGGAAGATATCTTCCAGAGTATATGGCAGTAAGAGCTGAAGCAGGTAATTTTTTAAACCTTTGCCATGACCCAGAGAAAGCGGCAGAGGTAACTATTCAACCACTTGATATTGTTGGTGTTGATGCTGCGATTTTATTTAGTGATATTCTTGTTATTCCTGATGAGATGGGAATGGATTTAGGTTTCTTTACAGGTGAGGGTCCAAAGTTTTCAGATCCTATAAAGTCTCAAGAAGATTTAGACAGACTTATCGGCGGTGATGAAGCTGCTAGTAAACTTACTTATGTTTTTGATACTATCAAGCTTTTACGTAAGCAGTTAGATGAAAGAGGTGATGACAAAGCACTTATTGGTTTTACTGGTGCTCCATGGACACTTGCTACTTACATGATAGAGGGTCAAGGTACAAAAACATATAACATTTGTAAAAAAATGATGTACTCAAATCCTGAACTTCTTCATAACATACTTGCTAAAGTTACTGAAGTTGTTAAGCTTTATATGGAAAAACAAATCCAAGCAGGAATAGATGTTGTTCAGATTTTTGACTCATGGGCAGCTGCTATTGAACCTGGTAAATATGATGAGTTCTCTTGGAAATATATGGTTGAAATTGCTGATTATCTAAAAGAAAAATATCCTCATGTTCCTATTATTATGTTCCCTAAAGGTATCCCTGCATTTTTAGATAAAGTTTATGGAAACTTCGATGTTTTTGGTGTTGATTGGTCAACTCCAATGTCCTTAGCAAAAGAGAAACTTGGAGATAAATATGTTCTTCAAGGAAATATGGAGCCATGTCGTCTTTACTCTAAAGAGGAAACTACAAAATGTGTAGAAGTTATACAAGAAACTATGGGTGGTAAACGTCATATCTTTAACTTAGGTCATGGAATCCTTCCTGATGTTCCAGTTGAAAATGCAATTCACTTTGTTAGCGAGTGCCAGAGAGTAAGTGGAAAAAAATAATATAATATTTGGTCCAATAAACTCACGCCGTTTTGGCATGAGTTTAGGTATAGACCTATCTCCATCAAGCAAACAATGTAACTTTGACTGTCTTTACTGTGAACTAGCCCCAATGGCAACAGTTGATACTCAATCAAATCCTGTAAAAATCCCAACAATCATAAGCGAGTTAAAAAAACACCTAGATGAAAAGATAGATGTTATAACTCTAACTGCAAATGGAGAACCTACGCTCTACCCTAACCTATCAGAACTTATAGATGAGATAGATAAAATCAAAAACTCCACCGAAACGCTAATCCTTACAAACAGTGCTACTTTGATAGATAAAAAAGTTTTTAATGCTCTGCTAAAATTAGACCAAGTAAAGCTCTCTCTTGATGCAATAAGCTCTGATATGTTTAAAAAGATAGATAGACCTCATGAGAGCATTAAAATAGATGAAGTAGTAGAGAGAGTAAAAGAGTTTAGTAAAGTCTATACTGGGAAGCTTTTTATAGAGATACTTTTTGTTCATGGCTTAAATGATACAAAAGAAGAGATTCAAAAACTAAATGATATTTTACTTGAAATAAATTGTGAGAGAATAGACCTAGGAACAATAGACAGACCTCCTGCTTATCCAGTAATGGGAATAAGCTATAAAGAGCTTCATAGGGCATCTCTGATGTTTGATAATACATTACCTATACATATAGCTTCACGATTACATGCTGAGCCAAATAACTCATACTACAGCGATGAAGATATTTTAAATACCTTAGATAAAAGACCCTTAACAATGGATGATATAAATCTTCTCTTGGATGAAGATAGTAAAAGCAGACTTTTAACTTTAATAGATGCACAAAAAGTTGTAAAAAGAACAGTAGGAAATCTAGAATTTTTAATTCCACATGCCAATGAGAAAAGAAAACTCAAAAAGTAGTAAAAAACTCTTGACTTTTAGACTCCTCTAAAGTATAATTTCGGCTCTTAAACATTCCGGATTAGCTCAGCGGTAGAGTAGGTGACTGTTAATCACTTGGTCGCTGGTTCGAATCCAGCATCCGGAGCCACAATAATTTACCCCCCCCTCTATAACGATTCTTAATCAACTTTTTTTAATACTCGGTGTCATTTCGATAATTTTTTATTAAAATTAAGTATATACTTAATAATTAACATAAAATATTCGATATATTATTTAACTCTATAGATAAAAGGATTTATCATGTTAGTTTATATTGATGACAGGGATGACGAAGAGTTTGATGATAGTTACGGTTATGACTATGGTAGTGAAGAAGATTATGACTATGAATATGATTCTGAAAAACAATCGTATGAGTATATAGAAAGTGACGATAGTTATTTTGATTAATAATTTTAAGTTTTGTGAACTAAGTTAGAAAAGGTTCCACATGCCAAAGATTTCCACATGCCAAGACTATAATCTAAAACAGGTTTAAAAATTATCCTATTATCTTTACAACAACATATGGAACTAAGTTAAATAAAAATATACTTAGCTTATAAAATCCCAACATTACATAGTGCATCCCATCAAACCTTTCTTTTGGTATATCAAACCATCTGGTATGTATTTTATAAATTAAATCTTTTGCCATTATAAACATAAAAAACCATAACATTAATATTGAATAATTAATTACTGTACACCATAGTAAAAATTCTTCTAAATTTAAAGTATCCATTTCATATCCTTTATAAGTAATTATATCTTTAATAGGGCAGATTTTACTTATTTTTTATTTATATATAAAATTTAGTTATTTTTTATTAAAGTAATAAAATTATATGTCGATATGTTGTGTAATAAGAATATTCTTTAATAAAGAAAAGGAGTAAGTCATGGATGGCATAGCAAATGTTGCAAGACAACAACAATCACAGGTAAGTACGGATGCTCAGGGAAGAGCAGCTCAACAGGTACAGCAGCAGGTTCATCAACCACAGCAGACTGATATCGTAAAAGAGACGCAAAAAGAAGCTTCAGCTACATCTCAAAAAATAAACTCTAAAGAGCAAGTTGAAGATTTAGTAAATCAACTAAATAATGCGATGGCTCCTATGAATACAAATTTAAAATTTGGTGTAGATTCGCAAGATGTATTTTTTGTATCTGTTGTTGAATCTGAAACAAGTAAAATGATTAGAAGGTTCCCAGCTGAACAAGCAGCTGATTTTCTTCCTAAAATGCAAGAAGTTACAGGTATGTTATTTGACTCAAAAGGGTAAAATCTCACCCTTTTGATCAAACAGCTGTCTCTATCTACTTTGTGGATACCTTTCAATAATTTAACCTTATAAATTAAACTAACCCTCTACACACTAACCATCTTTTAATATCTTTTATTGTAAAATCGCGTTAATTATTTTACTATATAGGGTTTTTTATATGAAAAAAGAAGTTAAAAAAGTAGTTTTAGCATATTCTGGTGGACTTGATACAAGTATTATCTTGAAATGGTTACAAGATGAGTATAACGCTGAAGTTATTACATTCACAGCCGACTTAGGTCAAGGTGAAGAAGTAGAACCTGCTCGTAAAAAAGCATTAGAAAATGGCATAAAACCTGAAAATATTTTCATACTTGATATCCAAGAAGAATTTGTAAAAGATTATGTTTTCCCTATGTTTAGAGCAAATGCTATTTATGAAGGTGAATACTTACTTGGTACTTCTATCGCTCGTCCACTTATTGCAAAAAAACAGATTGAAATTGCAAATAAAATGGGTGCAGATGCTGTATCTCACGGAGCAACTGGAAAAGGAAATGACCAAGTTAGATTTGAACTTGGATACTTAGGTCTTAATCCTGATATTACTGTTATCGCTCCATGGAGAGAATGGGATTTAAACTCGAGAGAAAAACTTTTAGCTTATGCAAGAGAACATGGTATAAACATCGACCAAAAACATGTAGATGCAGATGGTAATCCAACTGTTAGTCCTTACTCTATGGATGCTAATCTTTTACATATCTCATATGAAGGTCTTCACTTAGAAAATCCTATGAACGAGCCTGAAGATTCTATGTGGTTATGGACAAACTCTCCTGAAAATGCTCCTGATGAAAAAGAATATATCACCATCGGATACAAAAATGGTGATCCAGTTTCTTTAAACGGAGAAGAATTGTCTCCTGCTACAATGCTTAGAACTCTAAACGAATATGGTAATAAACATGGTATTGGAAGAATTGATATCGTTGAAAACAGATTTGTTGGAATGAAAGCTCGTGGATGTTATGAAACTCCAGGTGGAACTATTATGCTTAAAGCTCACCGCGCTATAGAATCAATTTGTCTTGATAGAGAAGAAGCTCATATGAAAGATGGAATGATTGCAAAATATTCTGAACTTATCTACAATGGTTTTTGGTTCTCTCCAGAGCGTGAGATGATGCAAGCAGCAATTGACACTACACAAAAGTATGTTCAAGGAAATGTAAAACTAAAACTTTACAAAGGTAACGTAGAAGTGGTTGGTCGTGAATCAGATATGTCTCTATACTCTGAAGAGCATTCAACATTTGAAGAAGATGAAGTGTATGATCAAAAAGATGCGGAAGGTTTTATTAAGCTTAATGCATTAAGAAGAATTATTGCTGGTAAAAAAAGAAACCACTAACAAAATACAATTATAAGGAAATACAGATATGATTAAAATAGATATGAACTCACCAGAATTTCAAGAAAGAATGGAAAAGACCGTTAAATTCACAGACAAAGTATGTGAATCTCGTGGTTGGGTATATAATCCTCAAGTAGAAGTTAACGAAGGTGTACAGATGGGTCTTGCTCGTAACAAGATGATGTACAACAAACTTTTTTGTCCATGTTTTATGGTTGAAGAAGTTGATGGAAAACCACAAAGTGTTGATAACAGAACATGCCCATGTAAGCCAGCTATAGAAAAAGAGATTCCAGAAAATGGTGCTTGTCATTGTGGAATTTTCTGTACACCTGAATTTGCAGCTGAAAAACGTATAGAAATGGGGATGGAAGAAGTAGTACATACTCATTCTCGCGGTCTTACTAAAGAGGAATGTGAACTGCTTGTAAATCAAAGTGAGCTAGATGGGGATGAACTTACAGCACTTATTGAAGCAAGAGAACTTGGGATGGTAAACTTTACGATAGTAGATGTTCGTGAGCACATGGAATGGCAAATGGGTCATATTAAAGGTGCTGATAAACTAGTTCCAACAAGTAGCTTTTACCAAGCTATAGAAGAAGCAAAACTTGATAAAGATGAAAACATTATTCTTTATTGTCATGTAGGAAGCCGTTCTGCTCATGTTGCTAGAATTTTACCAGATATGGGATACACTAAAATAGGAAACTTAACTCACGGTATTGTTTCTTACGGTGGGGAGATAGAAAGATAATGAAAGTATTATTAATAAAAGATGTAAAAAGCTTAGGTAAAGCTGGTGAAGTTAAGGAAGTTAAGGACGGTTATGGAAAAAACTTTCTAATCGGAAAAGGTTTCGCAAAACATGCAACTGAAGAGATTGTTGCACAACATAAAGCTGATGAAATACAAAAAGCTAAAGATGAAGCTACTGAGATTGAAACTCTAAAAGCAATGGCAGAAAAACTTGATAAGCTTGAAATAATCATTACTAAAAAACTTGGTCAAAATGGTCACCTTTTTGGTGCTATTACAAAAGATGAAGTTGCACATGCCTTAAAAGACCAACATGGTGTTGAGATAGATAAAAAGCATATTGTAGATAAAGTTGCTATTAAAACTATTGGTGAGCATGACTTAGATCTTAAACTTGGTCACGCTATTCATGCGACATTACATGTGGATGTTCAAGGCGAATAATGTTTGATGCTACTACGATACTTGCTTATAAGGGCAAAAATAAAGCTGTAATAGGTGGAGATGGTCAAGTTACTTTTGGAGATTCAGTTCTAAAAGGTAATGCAACTAAAATTCGTACACTTGGTAAGGGCAAAATCTTAGCTGGTTTTGCTGGAAGTACAGCTGATGCTTTTAATCTTTTTGATATGTTTGAAGAATTTTTAGAAGATAAAAAAGGTGATTTACTTAAATCAGTTATTGAGTTTTCTAAAGCTTGGAGAAAAGATAAAGTTCTTCGTCGCTTAGAAGCTATGATGATTGTTTTAAATAATGACCATATTTTTATTCTTACTGGAAACGGTGATGTTGTTGAGCCTGAAGATGGAGAAATAGCTTCTATTGGAAGTGGTGGAAACTATGCTATCTCAGCAGCAAGAGCTCTTAAAAAACATGCAGATATGGATGAAGAGGAACTTGTAAAAGAGTCACTTAGCGTAGCAGCAGATTTATGTATATATACAAACCACAATATAAAAACTCTAACCCTAGAGGAAAACAAATAATGAACTTGACTCCAAAAGAGATAGTTGCCTACTTAGACAACTATGTTATAGCTCAAAACAATGCAAAAAAAACAATAGCATTGGCTCTTCGTACAAGATATAGAAGAATGCAGTTAGACAAAGAACTTCAAGATGAAATCATGCCTAAAAATATTTTAATGATAGGTTCTACTGGTGTTGGTAAGACTGAGATATCAAGACGTCTTGCAAAGATGATGAAAGTTCCATTTATTAAAGTAGAAGCTTCTAAATATACAGAAGTTGGGTTTGTTGGTCGTGATGTTGAATCTATGGTTAGAGATTTAGTTGTTAATTCTATTAGCATTGTAAAAGCTGAACAAGAAGAAGCAAACAAAGAAAAAATGGAAAACTATGTTTTAAATAAAATTGTTGAAAAACTCCTTCCCCCTCTTCCAGAATCTGCAAGTGAAAGTAAAAAAGATGATTATCAAAGACTTCTTGAGGCTATGGAAAAAAGAGTTTTAAATGGTGAGATGGATGACAAAACTATTGAATTAGAGTTTGATAAAATAAATATAGAATTTAATGATACAAATCTACCACCAGAGATGGCAAAAGTTCAAGAAAGTTTTTCTAAAATATTTTCTACAATAAATAATGAAGAGAATAAAAAAGAAGTAACAGTCAAAGATGCAAAGTCTATACTAAAACTTGAAGCAAGTAATAAACTACTTGATATGACAAGCGTAAATGCAGAAGCACTAAGACGCGCTGAAAATGGTGGAATTATCTTTTTAGATGAGATAGATAAAATTGCTCTAAGTGAAAAAAGTCAAGGACGAAATGACCCAAGTAAAGAGGGAGTTCAAAGAGATTTACTTCCTATTGTTGAGGGAAGCAGTGTTACTACAAAATATGGTGTTATAAATACTGACCATATTCTTTTTATCGCTGCTGGTGCATTTCATGTAAGTAAACCAAGTGATTTAATTCCTGAACTTCAGGGTAGATTTCCTCTAAGAGTTGAACTGGAGTCCCTCACAGAAGAAACACTATATAAAATTCTCACACAAACGCAAAACTCTCTACTCAAACAATATGAAGCACTTTTAGGTGTTGAGGGTATGAATCTAATATTTGAAGATGAAGCAGTTCAAGCAATAGCTAAACTATCTCATCGTGCGAATGAATTAACAGAAGATATTGGGGCAAGAAGACTTCATACAGTTCTTGAAAAAGTTCTTGAAGAGATAAGCTTTGATGCTGATGAACATGCAGATGAAGAGTATATTATAACATCTGAATTTGTGCATGAAAAACTTGATGAAGTTGTTGAAGACGACGACCTCTCTCGCTACATCTTATAAAATAAACTAAAGGTAATACTATGACTAAAGCTGGTTTTGTATCTCTTATTGGACGTCCTAATGCTGGGAAAAGCACACTGATGAATTCACTCCTTGGTGAAAAAATCGCAATGGTAAGTCAAAAAGCAAATGCTACAAGAAGACGTTCAAATGCGATTGTTATGCATGAAGATACTCAGATTATTTTTGTAGATACTCCAGGTATTCATGAGAGAGAAAAAATTCTAAACCAGTTTATGCTTGATGAAGCTCTAAAAGCTATGGGTGATTGTGATTTAATCGTTTATTTAGCTCCAGTTACAGATAGTGTAGAGCATTATGAAAAGTTTTTAAAACTAAATGGTGGCAAAGTTAAACACATAATCGTATTAAGTAAAATTGACCAAGTTTCTCAAGAAAAATTATTTAAAAAGATTAGTTCTTACTCACCTTATGCTGATCAATTCGAAGCACTTATTCCAGTAGCAATTCCAAAAAAAGTTGGTCACGAAGATTTATTAAAAGTAATAAGCAAAAATCTTCCAGACTCTCCATATCTATATGATCCAGATAATTTAACAAGTGAACTTGTTAGAGATATATATGCTGGCTTTATTCGTGAGGGAATTTTTGAGAATGTAAGTGATGAGATACCTTATGAATCAGATGTAATTATTGATAAGATTGAAGAAGATAAAAATCTAGATAAGATTTATGCTACTATTATCATCGAAAAAGAGAGTCAGAAAGGTATTATCATTGGTAAAGGTGGCGAATCTATTAAAAGAATCGGTGTTTATGCCAGAACAAAGATAGAGGCCTTAAGTGGAAAAAAAGTTTTTTTAGAACTACAAGTTATAGTGAAAAAAGGCTGGACGAAAGATAAAAACTTCTTAAAAGAGATAGGATACGAAAATGTTAAATAAAATACTACTACTTCTAATTCTTGGCTTATTTGCACATGCCAATACAATACTAACAAATTATAGAATGAACGGTATTGCTGATATAGAAAAGCAGATGGATAAGGAGTTAACAGCACCTACTTATTGGAATAAATACTTAAAAGATATTGACACCTCATTTGGTTATGTAGAATCATACTCATCAATTCTTGCATGTAATAAAGAGAAATCTTCGCTAAGTTTATATAAACATAATAAAGATAAAAAATTTACTTTTGTCAAAAAATACAATGCCTTTACTGGTGAAAAAAAAGGTGATAAAAAAATAGAGGGAGACTTGAAAACCCCTATTGGAGTATATAAGATAACTAAAAAAATATCTAAATTAGACTCATTCTATGGGCCACTAGCATTCGTAACATCATATCCTAATACATATGATAGATACAGGGGTAAAAAAGGACATGGAATATGGATTCATGGTCTTCCAACTGAACAAGAGAGAGATGAATTTACAAAAGGATGTATTGCAATCAACAATTCTAATATAGAATGTTTAGACAAAAACATAGATATAGACTCAACAATGCTAATTATAAACCCATCTGAAACTAAACAAAATATTTCAAAAGAAATTTTATCAAAAATACTTGCAGGACTATATGAATGGAGATATAGTTGGTTATACAACGACACACAAAAATATCTATCATTTTACTCTAGTGATTTTGTTAGAGCAGATGGTATGACATATGAAAAATTTAAAACATATAAAACAAGAGTTTTTAATAAAAAAGAAAAAAAGAAAATTCTTTTCAATAACATAAATGTTATACCTTATCCTAATGGTCCAAATGTTTTTCAAATTACTTTTAAAGAATACTATACATCAAGTAGTTTTAAATTTGAAGGTGATAAAGTATTAATTGTAAAATTTGATGACAACACTAATTTTAAAATATTAACAGAAAAATAGTAGTTTAGCATATGCAAATATTTTTAGTAAAACTCTTATCAATTATTTTATTTTCAACTGCTTATCTAGATGCAAATATACAGTTAATAAAAAAAGAAAATAACGACTCAAATACTACCTTACTAGTTATTGCTGGTATTCATGGAAATGAGCCAGGCAGTTATTTTGCAGCTTCTATTTTAGCTACTCATTACACTGTAGATTCAAAAAACTTATGGGTAGTTCCAAATCTAAATAAAGACAGTATAAGACTTAATAAGCGTGGTGTTAATGGCGATATGAACAGAAAGTTCTCTGTAATTAAAAAGCATGATAAAGATGAAAAAATCATTAAAGATGTTAAAAAACTAATACTAGAGAAAAATGTATCATTAGTTCTTAACCTTCATGATGGACATGGCTTTTATAGAAAAGAGTTTCAAGGTAATATTTTCAACCCTAATGCATGGGGACAAACTTGTGTTATAGACCAATGCAAATTAAATGAAAACCAACCATTTGGCAACCTTAATCAAATAGCATCAACTGTTAAAGAAAATATGAATAAAAAACTTATAAAAGAGCATCACGCTTTTGATGTAAGAAATACAAAAACAAAATTTGAAGATGAACAAATGCAATTATCTCTTACATATTTTGCATTTGTT
>Ga0209345_10002036_pt1 | contig 23158 bp, 28 predicted proteins | sample Cruoilmetagenom7_FD_187294 | JGI IMG/M metagenome (GOLD analysis project Ga0209345, IMG submission 187294) | Oil polluted marine microbial communities from Coal Oil Point, Santa Barbara, California, USA - Sample 7 (SPAdes) (version 2) | ecosystem: Environmental > Aquatic > Marine > Oil seeps ...
AAGATATCTCTCTTGTTAAATCATCTGGAGTTGAGCCAATACCACCAAACGAAAATAAAACAGCTTTTTTATCTTTTTTAATAAGATTATATATGTCTTTCATCAACTCTACATCATCTTTAACAATAAATGAGGCAAATAGTTCATGTCCGTATTTTGCCAGTTGGGTTTGAATAAATTTAAAATGTTTATCTTCTCTTCTTCCATTTAATATTTCTGTACCTATTATTACTGCATAAAAGTTCATATTCCTACTTTTTTATAAGATTATAGTATTATTACATAATTAAAATAAAAGGTAATATATTATGTCACAAGCACAAAAACTAGAAGAACTACTTACAAAAAGTGTTATTCCAGATTTAGAAGAAAGATTAGATGAAATTTTTGAAGAGATAGCTGATAATAAAGAAGCAAGCGAAGATGCAAAAGAAGAGATAGAAGAGCTTCGTGAATTTAAAGCAGACCTACAAGACGTTTTAGATGATATTGCTAGCGGTGATATAGATGAAGATGAGTGTAAAGAACTTATAGAAGATATCACGGAAGCTCAAAAAGGTAGTGAAGAGGAAGATTTTGGATTTAAAGAAGAAGACTAAACTATAAAGTTCCACATGCCATAAGTTTGGCATGTGGAAATTAAATTAATATCCACCTAAATCATCTTCCCATGTGAGAAGACTTGGAGAGAAATTATTTACTTTTAAAGACTCTAAAAATAAACTATATTCACTTAGAGACTTATAAGGTCCATGAGTTCCCATAATAGAAGACCAATGAGGACCAGCACTATAATCCATTACATATAAATTTCCTTTATCATAAAACCCTGTTACCCAATGATGAGGATATCCATATACGTTTTCAATAAAAATAAGTTGAGCTTTGTAGTTAGGGTTGATTTTATTTAGCGTTTCCTTAACAAAAATTGCCCCATCTTTACACCAGCCACTAGGACTATTATAAGTTTCTTCAGCTGTTTTCGTCATGCCTGCAGATGGACCATTTATTCGTATCTGCTTAACAATAGATTTGGTCTTTGATACATCAAATCTCCAATTATTATCCATCCAAGTTGAAACATCTTTATATGATTTCCAAGTGTTGAGTGTTTGAGGATAAGGCTTAGAATTTCCACAAGATGTTAATCCAAGTATTATAAATAAAGATAATCCTAAATAAATCATTATTTTCATATTTTTCCTTTACAGTAGTATTGCTGTTACTATAGCACAAAAAGAAATAAACAAAAATTAAATAAAGAAGTATTGCGAGAGAGAAAGACTAAGTTTTAAAGTTCCACATGCCATAAGCTTGGCATGTGGAAATAGATAAAGAAGAGCTATTCTGTTGCTTTATGAACAGCTTCTTTTGTAGAATCCCAAGCCTCATTTGAATCTTCTTTTACGCCTTCCCATGTAGCAGAACAACCACTACTTAAACCTAAAACACTTAAAACCGATAAAAACATAATGAACTTTTTCATAATTAAATCCTTTTTAAAATTATATCTTAGATGAGATAAATAAATCCATCTCTTGAACTATTTCTTCAATAGTTCCTTCGCCAGAGATTACTTTTAGAATATCCTTAGCACCGTAAAAAGCTTGTATATCAGCTAGTGGCTCTAGATAAACTTTCATGCGGTTATCAAACACTTCATTGTTATCATCAGCACCACGAGAGCGACCTAAAACTCTATCTCTAGCTGTCTCTTCGCTAACATTAACTTCGATTACACTAGTTAGGTGAAGTTCTTTTTCTTCTTTTAAGAAATCCTCTAGTGCGTTCATCTGCTCTAAACTTCTTGGATAACCATCTAAAATAACTATACTTGTAGGAGCTGATTTAATAGCATTTACTATTGTCTTGATAGCTATCTCTATAGGAACAATAAGCCCTTTGGAGATAAAGCCTTCAATCTTTTTACCAATCTCACTACCACTTGCAACTTCAGCTCTTAACATATCACCAGTAGAGTAGTGAGTGATGTTATCACTTTTTTCTGCGATTAACTCCGCATCAGTAGTTTTACCACTTCCCGGAGCTCCAATAATTAAAAAAAGCTTCTTCATTATGCTTTAGTCTGCTCTCTAAGACGAATATGCAGGTCACGAAGTTGAGTATTATCAACTTCACTTGGTGCTTTTGTAAGCACACAAGATGCTTTTTGTGTTTTAGGGAAGGCTATAACATCACGGATACTTGCTTTTTTAGTCATAAGCATAATCATTCTGTCAAAACCTAGGGCAAAACCACCATGTGGAGGTGCTCCAAACTTAAGAGCATCAAGTAAGAAACCAAATTTTTCTTGAGCTTCTTCTTCCTCAATTCCAAGAAGTTTAAATACTTCATTTTGAACATCTTCTTTATGAATACGAATAGATCCACCACCAAGTTCAGTACCATTTAAAACAATATCATAAGCGATAGACTCTATCTCTTCTACATCATCTTTATCAGTATCTTTAGGTTGTGTAAATGGATGATGCAGAGCCTTAACTCTTCCATCTTCAACTTCAAACATAGGGAAATCTACTACCCATACAAATTCAAAAGCATTTTCATCTACGAGATTCATTTTTTCATGCTCTGCGATGAAGTTTCTAAATCTACCCATGTAGTCCCATACAGTTTTCTTATCACCTGCACCAAAGAATACAACATCACCAACTTCCATACCAAGTCTTTCAACTAGTAAAGCAATATCTTCTTCGCTGAAGAATTTGATAAGTGGACCTTTAAGCCCATCTTCTTTCATTTGGAAATATCCAAGACCATGAGCACCAAATTTTCTTACGAAATCTTCAAAACCTTTCATTTCACGTTTTGAAAATACTAAGTCAGCACCTGGAACTTTTAAAGCTTTGATACGGTTTTTATGAGGCTGTTTAGCTATGTTTGTAAAGATTTCGTTATCACATCTCTCAAATATATCTATAACATCTACCATCTCAAGACCATATCTCATATCTGGCTTATCAGAACCATAAAGTTCCATAGCTTGATTATAAGTTATACGGTTAAATGGAGGTTTAACATCAATATCACATGCCGTAAACATTGCTTCAAGCAAGTCTTCTGCTACCTTGATAACATCCTCTTGGTTACAAAAACTCATCTCAACATCTATCTGAGTAAATTCAGGTTGACGATCAGCTCTTAAATCTTCATCTCTAAAACATTTTGCAATTTGAAAATATCTGTCAAATCCACCAACCATTAAAAGTTGTTTAAAAAGTTGTGGAGATTGAGGAAGTGCATAAAACTCACCATTATGTACACGAGATGGAACTAAATAATCTCTTGCACCTTCTGGAGTAGATTTAGTTAAAATCGGAGTTTCAACCTCTAAGAAACCATTTTTATCAAGAATGTTTCTACATGCAATAGCAGCTTTAGAGCGAAGACGGAAAACCTCATAAAGGTCTGGGTCACGAAGCTCTAGGTAACGGTATTTTAAAGTTGTTTCTTCACCAACATTTTTATCGCCGATAACAAATGGCACAGGAGCAGATTTATTTTCAATAATAAGCTCATTAACAACAATCTCAATAGCACCAGTTTTTAGACGAGGATTAGTCAGACCTTCACCACGAAGACGAACAGTCCCCTTAGCAATAAGAACGTACTCATCACGAACTCCATCGGCCATTTTGTGAGCTGACTCACTATCTTCTGGGTCACAAGTAAGTTGAATAAGACCTGTCTTATCTCTTAAGTCGATGAAAATAATTCCACCATGGTCTCGGTAGTTGTTAGCCCAACCAGCTAAAACAACATCTTGTCCTACATTTGCTTCGTTTAAATCTGTACAGTAATGGCTTCTCATATATATAGAGTCCTAAAAATAATTTTCGCGATTATATCTAAATTTGGTATAATCTACAAAATTATTTAATAAAGAAGTTATTTTGAAAAATAGTAATATTAAAAAGATTGGTGTAGTTTTAAGACCATCAACTCCAGAACTAAAGAGTAGTTTTTTTCAAATCAAAGAGATATTTAGTAAGTACGATATAGAAACCTATGTAGAAAGCATTAGTGGCGGGATGATTGATGTTATGGGAATGGAGTTTGATTTGCTGTGCAAGCAGTGTGATGCTCTTGTAACCCTTGGCGGTGATGGAACACTTATATCTGCTGTAAGGCGAAGTTTTGACTATAATATACCTATATTTGGAATTTATGCAGGAAATCTTGGGTTTCTAGCTGATGTAAGCATGGATGAGCTAGATGAATTTGTGCAAAACTTGGCATGTGGAAACTATAGAATAGATGAGCGTTCAGTTTTAGAAGCGACAACTATAAAAGATGGACAAGAGATAAAGATGCACGCTTTTAATGATATAGTTTTTACCAGACCCTCTATATCAAATATGATTCATGTTGAAACTTTAGTAGATAAAAAAGCTTTTAACACTTACTACGGAGATGGTGTAATAGTATCAACTCCAACAGGCTCAACTGCCTATAACCTTTCAGCAGGTGGACCAGTTTTATTTCCTTTAACAAAAGTGTTTACACTTACGCCAATCTGTCCGCACTCTTTAACACAGAGACCAGTAGTATTACCTGGTGAATTTTCTATAGAGATGAAAACTTCAGATGCAAAAGCACTTATAATTGTTGATGGACAAGATATGCATGAGTTTGAACAGGGTGATAGTTTGCACATAAAGCTTTCAGAAAATTATGCAAAACTAATACATAGAAATGAATTTAACTATTTTGATGTTTTAAAAGAAAAATTAGGGTGGGGTGAATAAAAAAGCCTAATAGGAGTTTATAATAGCTTAAACTCATTTGTATATAATTTCACCAATAAAATGTTTAGGATAAACAATGAGAATAATACTACTTGGAGCTCCCGGTGCCGGAAAAGGTACTCAGGCTCAATTTTTAACAAAAAAATTTAACATTCCTCAAATCTCTACAGGTGATATGTTAAGAGCAGCTATAAAAGCTGGAACTGATATGGGTAAGATGGCTAAAGCTGCTATGGATGCTGGACAGTTAGTTACTGATGAGATTATTATAGGTCTTGTTAAAGATAGAATTGCTGAAGATGATTGTAAAAATGGTTATCTTTTAGATGGTTTTCCTCGTACACTTCCTCAAGCTGATGCAGTTACAAATGCTGGAATTGCGATAGACGCAGTAATAGAGATTGATGTTCCTGATACTGAGATTGTTACTCGTATGGCTGGTCGTCGTGCTCACTTAGCTAGCGGAAGAACATACCACATAGTATATAATCCACCAAAAGTTGATGGTAAAGATGATGAGACTGGCGAAGATTTAGTACAACGTGATGATGATAAAGAGGCTGTAGTACTAGACCGTCTAAAAGTATATCATGACCTTACAAAACCTCTTATAGGTTACTATAAAGAGCAAGCAACTAAAGTTGACAGTTTAACTTATATAACAGTTGATGGAACTGCTGATATATCTGATGTTGAAGTTGCTATTACTTCTAAGTTAGGATAACTTTAACCTAATAGAGAGATAGGTTTTATCTCTCTTATAGAAAATTCTTTTTTAAAATTCTTCATAACTTTAATTAAATTTATGTCAAATTGTCATATTTTTTTCAATTTCATATTTTTTATACTACTATCTAATAAATTAAAAGTATAATTACGCACAGTATATAAGGTTATAAATATGATAGAAAGATTTTATCTAAAAGATTTTCTTAGTTTCAAGGAAGTAGAGTTAAATTTGGCATGTGGACTTGTCGTTTTTAGCGGTCCTAGTGGTAGTGGTAAGTCTATACTTATGAACTCTATACTTTCCTCTTTAGGTGCTAGTAGTTGTGAGGCATCTATATGTGAGTCAAGTGTTACTTGGGAGTTAAACGACGAAGAAACAGGCATTCAGAACGATGATGTAAATGTTTTTAAGCATATTAAAAAAGAGAAATCAAGATACTTTATAAATAACCAAACTGTTTCTAAGAAGTCTATGTCATCACTTGGCTCAAAGTACCTTAGACACCTTAGTCTAAAAGATTTTAGTGATTTTGAAAATGAAAATTTACTTACTATTTTAGATGATAGAATACAAAATAAATCAACTGATATAAACAGTGTTAAGTCAGAATATAAAAATTCCTACCTTGAGTACAAAGATGTTAAAACAGAGTTGTTAAAAATAGAAGAAGAAGAAAGAAAAATAGTTGAACTAAAAGAGTTTGCTTCTTTTGAGATACAAAAAATAGAAGATATTAATCCAACTATAGATGAAGATGAAGAACTTCTAAATATTAAAAAAGAGCTTTCAAAAAAAGAAAAAGTTTTAGAAAATATAGAATCAGCAAATGCAATCTTTGAATACGAATATAAAGTCTCAAGTGCTTTAGAATCCTTAGATGTAGATAGTTCATTTTTTGATGATGCTATTAATGAGCTTAGAGCCACTTTAGATACTGCACAAGAGAGATTCTCAGCTCTTGATGATGTAGATATAGAAGAGGTTTTAAACCGCATAGAGGCGCTTAGTGGTCTTAAAAGAAGATATGGAAGTATAGAAGAAGCTCTAGAGTATAAAGATATGAAAAAGCTTGAGTTACAAAAGTATGAAAATATAGAGATAACAAAAGATGACTTACAAAAGAGAGTAGCAGATCTGGAAAAAATGGTTAAAAACCTATCAGAGCAAATCTCACAGCTTCGGCATGTGGAACTAAATTCTTTTAGAGATGATTTAAACAAATATTTAAAAGAGTTATATCTTCGCGAGGCAGAGCTGGAGTTATTTAATACAGAGCTTGGTTCTTTAGGTAAAGACTTACTTAAAATCAAACTAAACTCTACTGAACTTCAAAAAGTAAGTACCGGTGAATTTAATAGATTGAGACTAGCTATTTTAGCTCTTAAATCTGAGTTTATGAGTCAAAATGGTGGTGTTTTAATGCTTGATGAGATAGATGCAAACCTTAGTGGGGAAGAGTCGATGAGCGTTGCAAAGGTTCTAAGACAACTATCAAAACACTTTCAAATATATGTAATCTCACATCAACCACAATTAACTTCAATGGGAGACCAGCACTTCTTAGTTTACAAGGATGGAGATGAGTCTAAAACCAAAGAGTTGGATGAGGGTGGAAAGATAGATGAAATAGCTAGAATAATTAGTGGTGATAGCGTAAGCAGTGAAGCTAAAAAATTTGCAAAAGAACTTTTGGAGGCAAATAGATGTGCTTCATAATCGCGATAGTAGGCTTAGTTATAGGTTTTAACTTCTTTATGGCAAATAACTATATAGCAGCTATTGGCTCTATTATTGTTTCTGCATTTTTTATATTTTTAATGATACGAAATATACAACATGTTAAAAAATTAAAACAAGAGAAAAAAGATGATAATTGATACCCATATACACCTTGATGATGACAGATATAATGATGATTTAGATGAAGTTCTAAATCGAGCAAGAGAGGGTGGAGTACAAAGATTTATAATACCTGGGGCTGACCCTAAAACACTGCCAAGAGCTATAGAAATAGCAGAGATGCATAGTGATGTATATTTTGCTGTTGGTATTCATCCTTATGATATGGATTCATTTGATAAGTTTGATTTTAGACAATACATAGATCATGAAAAATGTGTAGCTATTGGGGAGTGTGGTTTAGACTACTACAGATTAGAAGGTAGTGATGAGAATAAAGAAAAAGAAAAGCAGAGGCAAAAAGAGGTTTTTATCGCACAGGTTGAACTTGCTAAAGAATATAAAAAACCATTAATAGTACACATAAGAGATGCCTCAAGAGATTCTAAAGAAATACTTATACAAAATAGTGCATCTGAGGTTGGCGGAGTACTTCACTGTTACAACGCAGATGAGGAACTTTTAAGTCTTGCAGATGAGGGCTTTTACTTCGGAATAGGTGGTGTTCTTACCTTTAAAAATGCTAAAAAACTAGTTAATGTTTTACCAAAGATTCCACATGAGAAACTTCTACTTGAAACTGATGGTCCGTATTTAACTCCTATGCCTCATAGAGGAGAGAGAAATGAACCTTTTTATACAACTTTTGTTGCAAATAAAATGTCTGAAATCTTAGAGGTTGACTTAATGTATATAAATGAAACAACTAGTAGAAATGCCCTAAAACTCTTTGATATTTCTTAATATTAAGTAGTTAATTTCACATTATATTTGATTCTTTTAAACAAATATTATATTTACATCAATATTAATGCTTTTTTGGGTAAAATAAGAGCTATTAAATTCAACATATAGAGCCTTAATATTGAAATATTTATTAATTTTACTTTTTCCATTTTTACTGTTTGCAAATTTGACATATGAGTCAAATCATAACAAAGAGTTAAAACTACTAGAGTCTTTTGACATAGAACCGTCATTCATTAACGATCCGATTATGAATAAGATGAGAAATAAAAAAAGTAGTATCCAAAAAAACAAACTCTTCTTCAATGCTATGGATAACGCCTATATTTTTATTCCTTCAATAAAAAATGTACTTAACCAACACAATATTCCTCAAGAATTTTTATATCTAGCAATGGCGGAATCAAATTTTAAAACTAAAGCATACTCAAACAAAAGAGCTTCTGGATTATGGCAATTCATGCCAAGAACTGGAAAAATGTATAAACTTAAAATAGACCAGTATGTTGATGAAAGACGAGATCTTATTAAATCTACTAAAGCAGCATCTACATATCTTACTTATCTACATGAAAAATTTGGAAAGTGGTATTTAGCAGCTATTGCATATAATTGTGGTGAAGGTAGGTTAAGCAAAGCTATAAAAAAAGCTGGTACTGATAAGCTTTCTATATTACTTGACCCAAGGAAAAAATATATACCCAGAGAGAGTAGATTTTACATAAGAAAGATTGTAGCACTAGCACTAATCGGTACTGATGAGCAGTTTTTACTAAAAAGTGAGTATGAATATCTGTTAAACCGCGCAAATGCATACTCAATAGCTACAGTAAAACTTCCTAGCGGAGAATCTCTAAAAAGAGTCTCTGGTATATTAAATATTCCTCTTAAAGATCTTCAAAATCTAAATAGACATCTAAAATATGACTTTGTTCCACCTTATGCTAAAAAGTACGATGTTTATATCCCATATATTAAATTAGCAGAATTTAAACAAAATTACTATGAAGCACCGATGAGAAATATATATAAGGTCCATGTAGTAAAGAGTGGGGATAACCTTTCGTATATTGGTAAAAAATATGGTGTTCCGTACAAAATTATTATGGGTTTTAATAAGCTTAAAAACAGTAGGTTAAAATTAAAACAAAAGCTAATAATACCAATAGACAGCAAGAAGAAGATTAAGAGAATTGATACAAGCTCTTACTATTTAGTAAAAAGAGGGGATTCTTTAGAGTCTATCGCAAAATCTCATAAAATTAGTATTAAAAGTATTAAATCATTCAACCATATTAAGGGTAGCCTTATTAAAATTGGAGATAAATTAAAACTATATGAATAAAATATTTTTATTAACTTTAGCTTTCATAGTTTTGTTTATGTCTGGGTGTAGTACGCGTACAAAGAGGTCATATTCGCACTATGATAGCTCTAAAACAAGAACTTACTCATCAAACAAGAATGATTATAATACCGGAATAAGTAAAAAAGCTTATTCTCATCCAACTATGAGACCATATACAATAAGAGGGATAAGATACTATCCAAAAGATGTAGATGTAGGTGATAAGTTCAGTGGAAATGCAAGCTGGTACGGTCCTGATTTCCACGGTAAAGCAACTTCTAACGGTGAGAGATACAATATGTATGATATGACAGCTGCTCATAAAACACTTCCGATGAATACAGTTGTTAAAGTTAAAAACAAAAGAAATGGTTTAACTGCAGTTGTAAGAATAAATGATAGGGGACCTTTTATAGCTACTAGGATTATTGACTTATCAAACAGTGCTGCTAGAAAAATAAATATGGTTGGAGCTGGAACTGCTCCTGTTACTATAGAAGTACTAGGATTTTATTCTAAAAATAAAAAACGATATTACAAAAAAACAAAAACTAAAGTTGTCACTCCTACAAAAAAAGACACTACTAAAGGGGTTTATTCCCTTCAAATAGCATCTTTTACAAATATTGATGGTGCACTTAAAGTTCAAGAAAAGTATAATAATACAGATGGCTACAAAACAGTAATAAAAGATATTGAAAATGATGATGGAAGATTTTTTAAAGTTTATTTAAGAGGTTTTAAAAGTGAAGTAGAAGCTAGAGAGTATAAAGAATATGGTGATTTTCAAAATTCATTTATAGTAAGAGAGGATTCAAAATGATAACAAAAACAAGAAAAACAAAAGAAACAGATATAACAATTTCACTAGATATTAATGGAACTGGGAAAAGCAATATTAATAGTGGAGTTGGTTTTTTAGACCATATGTTAACAAGCTTCTCAAAACACTCTTTGATTGATTTAGATATAACTTGCGTTGGTGATACTCATATTGACGATCATCATAGTGTTGAAGATATAGGTATCGTCTTAGGTTCTCTTCTTCATGAAGCAATATATCCTGTAAAAAATATGGAACGCTTTGGAAGTGCGAATATTGTTATGGATGAGGCTTGTGTAAGTTGTGATTTAGATCTTAGTAATCGCCCTTTTTTAGTTTATGAGCTTAATGTCACCGGTAAAGTAGGGCAGTTTGATACAGAGCTTGTAGAAGAGTTTTTTAGAGCTTTTGTATTAAATGCTTGTATTAGTACGCATATTATAGAGCTTCGTGGTAAAAATAAGCATCATATTATTGAAGCTGCTTTTAAATCAGTTGCCGTTGCAATGCGAAGAGCTATGCAAGCAAATGCAAAAGTTGGAATACCAAGCACTAAAGATGTTTTATGATTAAGTTAATTGTTTTAGATGTTGATGGTTGTTTAACTGATGGTAAACTAATCTATTCGACAGAGGGTGTTGAGAGCAAAAATTTTAATGTTAAAGACGGTCTTGGAATAAGTAGTTGGATAAAAATGGGAAATCAAGTAGCTATTATAACTGGACGTAACTCTTTAGTTGTTAAAAGAAGAGCTGATGAGCTTGGTGTTCAAAATCTTTTTCAGGGTATCAAAGACAAAGATAGAGTTTTAAAAGAGATTATTGATTCATTGGGTTTAAAAAATTATGAAGTTGCAGCAATTGGTGATGATTTGAATGACTACAATATGCTTAATCTTGTTGGAAGAAGCTTTACGCCAAAAGATGGAATGAAAGTGATAGCAGAAACCGTAAACACTGTTTTATCTAAAAATGGTGGTGATGGTGCAGTTAGAGAGATGATTGATATTTTGGTTGAAGAAAATGATGAAAAAGATAAATTTATGAGTGTATGGATATAAAGTGAATATAAATATTTTTTTTCTTATTCTTGCTAGTGGATTGTTTATGATTTTTTTCTTTTTTAAACCACTAAATATAAAGCAGCAAAAATTTGAGGATATTCCACTTTTTGAATTAGAGAAATTTAAACTTATAGAGTTAAATAATGCTGGTTTAACGACCATACTAGACGGGACGAAAGGTATTAAATATAGCGATAGATATGAAATATTTAATGTTGACTACACTGACAACACAAAGAGCTACTTAGCTAATATGAAAGCAAATAGTGGTTTATACAAGGGAAACACTATTGATTTAAATGGAAATGTCGTATATAGCAGAGAAGATGGTCTTACATTTAAAACGCAAAAAGCAACTTACAACAAGAAAACAAGTATTGCTAAATCTAACACCAGCTATGTATCATATCTTGGTGAGAATAAAATAGAGGGTTCGTATATTAAATATAACAGCCTAACAAAAGTGCTTGGATCTAAAAATATAAAAGCAAGCTATAAATTAAACAACTAAAAGAGAGAAAAATGAAATTTTATATATTTATACTATTAGCATCTAGTCTAATATCACAAGAGTTAAAAGTAAAAGCAAATTCTTTTTATGCTGACCAAAAAACAGGTGTTTCTGTATTTGAAGGAAAAGTAAACATTATTAAAGAAAATGATGAGCTAAATGCTTCTAAGGTAACTATATATACCGATAAAGATAATAAGCCGACAAAATTTATCGCAAAAGGCAATGCTTCATTTAGGATTGTAACAAAAGATGGTTCTTTATACAAAGGTGAAGCACAAAGAGTAGTTTATTTTCCAAAAATAAAAGAGTATCATTTCTTTACAGATGCACACTTAAAGCAGATTGATAAGAAAAAAGAGATTATTGGTAATAAAATAGTTCTTAAAACTATAGAGGGTAAAGCACATGCAGTAGGTGCGAAAAGTAAGCCAGTTATTATGATTTTTGATATCCCAAAAGAAAAGGATGAGAAGAAATGATAGACATAGTAGATGCAAAATTTATAACCTCTGCGCCGAATGTCGCTTCTGCTCCTGATTCTGAGCTACAAGATGAAGTTGTATTTATGGCTCGCTCAAATGTTGGTAAAAGTTCTCTTTTAAATGCTTTGACAAACCATAAAGGGCTTGCTAAGGTATCATCAACACCCGGTAAAACTAAGCTTATAAATTATTTTGATATCACTTTTCTAGATAGAGAAAACTCGCAAAAAAGTGTAGCAAAGTTTGTTGATCTTCCCGGTTTTGGTTATGCAAAGGTTTCTAAATCTATTAAGCATGGTTGGGAGAAAAATCTTACTGATTACATTTCACAAAGAAAACAAATCAAGCTATTTATACATCTAATTGATTGCAGGCATCCACATCTAGATATAGATGATGATGTAAATGATTTTTTACAGAGTAATTGTGGTGAATCTCAATATATTTTACAAATATTTACAAAAATTGATAAATTGAATCAAAAGGAACAAAGTGCTCTTAGGCGTGAGTTTCCACATGCCATGATGGTGTCAAGTTCTAAAAAAAGAGGTATGCAAAAAGCTATTAAAGTTATTTACGATATTTTACATGAGCGTGAAGATGAATATTGAGTATAAAAAAGCATCTTTGCATAATATATCCGATATGCAAGAACTTGTTCTTCCTGAAGTAGAATCAGGAATAATACTAGAGAGAAGTTCAGATGAAATAGCTACAAATATAAGATCATACACTTTGGCATATCACAGCGACAAGCTTATTGGTTTTTGCGCTCTTCATGTGCATACAGCTTCTTTAGCTGAAATTAGATCACTTATAGTAAAGGATGGATTTAGAGGTAAAAAAATAGGAGAAAATCTTATAAAAATTTGCAGTGAAGAAGCTCAAAATTTAGGTCTTGAGAAATTATTATCACTAACTTATAAACAATCTTTTTTTGAAAAATTAGGATTTGTTGAAATACAAAAAGAGTCAATCCCAGAACATAAGATTTGGGCAGATTGTATTAAATGTAAACATTTTCCAGTATGCAACGAAGTATCTCTAATAAAAAATCTATAAAAAACTATTTCATATACACAATATTATTTGTTGTATATGAGAGTTTAAGTAGTATCTACCTATTTTTGCCACCTCTTTTTGGTGTATTGTTTATTTTGCTCATAAGTGCAATTGACAAAAGTGACACAATCGCTGTGATTTTTATAGCTTTTTGTTTGGTTGTTTTTGAATCTGAGAAGGGTTATATACTCTTCAGTTCTATTATCTATCTACTTATAGTGTATAGATTTATTTTGCCAAAAATAAATCAAAATTTCAATTGCTATTCTTGTATTAAAATATCCTATATTATACTAGCATATATCGGCTTTTATCTGTTCAATAGTCTTTTTGCAAATATATTTTTATTGCCAATTCCATCCATTAATTACTATATAGTATATTATATAGTAATTGAATTTTTTATAGTGAGTTTGTTATGAAAGTTAAGTTTATACTTTTTATTTTTATCTCAATTTGGTTAGCCTTAATTGTAAGAGTTTTTTTCTTGGCTGTTGAGTCAAATAGATACTACGAAAAACTGTCTCAAAACAATACAATAAAAAAAGAAAAGATAGCACCAGTACGTGGTGAAATTGTTGATATTAAAAATAGACCTATAGCTATAAATAAACTTGGTTTTAAAATACAACTAAAGCCACATCTATTATATAAAAAAAATATTGATATTTTTAATGAAGAGATAGATAATCTTATAAAACTTTTACCTATGTTAAATAGAGAAAAGGTAGTAAAAAACTATAAGAAAAAAGACTCATATTATAATCATAATTATATAGATATCGTTGATTTTATTTCATATGAGGATATTATCTCCGTATATGCAGAGTTAAACTTAAGAGAAAATCTTAATATTGTATCTGCTCCAAAAAGATATTACCCCTACAATAACATTGGCGCACATATAATAGGTTATGTATCTAGGGCAAATAAAAAAGATGTACAAAATGATTCCCTTATGGATCTTATTGGTTATGCTGGTAAAACTGGTATTGAAAAATACTACAATAAATTTTTGCAAGGTGAAGCAGGCTATAGAGAGATTAAAATAAATGCTTCCAATCAAGAGATTCAAGAGTTATCTCATAAAGGTGCATTAGAGCATAGAAAACTAACCTTGGGAATAGATATTGAGCTACAGCAGTATATTTCTGAGTTATTTGAGCATAAAGTTGGTGCTGTGGTTGTTATGAATGTCGATGGAACAATTTTATCTGCTAGTAGTTACCCAAATTATGACTTAAATATATTTGTGTCAGGAATGTCGTATGCTATGTATGACAAACTTGCACAAGATGATGACCACCCATTTACAAATAAACTTATAAATGGTCTTTACCCTCCAGGTTCGACTATCAAAACAGGTCTTGGGCTTTTGTATGTAACAACTGATTTAAATGAAAAGTCAACTTTTAAATGTAAATCTCATCTTCCTCTTGGTGGTAGAGTTTTTAGATGTTGGAAGAAAAAAGGTCATGGAAATACATCTATTAAAAAAGCTATTAGAGAGAGTTGTGATGACTATTTCTACAAGGGTAGTCTGCAAGTTGGTAATAGAAAGATGAGTGCTGGACTAATAAGATATGGACTTGCACAAAAAACAGGTGTTGATTTACCAAATGAGTTTATAGGGGTAGTACCTTCTCGTGAATGGAAAAAGAAAAAATATAATCGTATCTGGAGTATAGGTGAAACAGCAAATACTTCTATTGGTCAAGGTGATTTTCTTGTTACTCCACTACAAATTGCACAGTTTACAGCACTTATGGCTACTGGTAAACTTCCAACACCACATTTAGCAAAATATATTGGTGATAAAGAATATGTAAGTGAACTAAAAGATGTACTCAATGAAAAAGAAAAAGAAAAATTACCATTAATACAAGAATCTATGTATGAAGTTTGTAATCATCCACGAGGTACTGCAACAAATTATCTAAGTTCAAAAGTAGTTATTGCTGGAAAAACAGGAACTGCTCAAGTTGTAGCGATTAAGCAAGATATTGAAAAAAGAAAGCTTGAGCACGAACTAGCTTATTATAATCGTTCTCATGCTTGGTTTACAACTTATGGTCCACATGCCAATCCAAAATATATTGTTATGGTGATGGTAGAACATGGTGGTCATGGTGGTGCAGCAGCAGGAGAGATAGTTTCAAAAATATATAATAAGCTTTTAGAGTTGAAGTATATAGATAAAGCTTACAAAAAGAGATAAGCTTTATCTAGTTTTTTAAAGAAATTCAATTCCTATAGAATTGAGTTTTGAATAAAAAGGGCTAGTATAATCAGAAGAAAAATAGAACCAGCTTTGTTGTAGAGTTTGTTCGCTAAAATAAATAGTAAAGTAAGTGATGCTCCCACCATTATTAGCATATCAAATTTTGTTGAAACAAGATCTACAGTAAGTGGGTTAACAAGTGAAGCTGCGCCTAAAACCATAGAAAAATTAGCTACGTTTGAGCCGATTATATTTCCTATACTCATCTCTGCATTACCTTTTTTAACAGCAACTAGAGACACAACAAGTTCTGGAAGTGATGTACCTAAAGAGATAAGGAATATCCCTATAATCCACTCACTAATACCAAAATCTCTTGCTATATTTGTACCGCTTTCAATTACAAAGTTAGCCCCACCAATAGTTAAAGCAAAACCAATAACTAAAAGAGGGATAGTTCTATTCCAGTTAAACTTCTCTTTTGCTAAATCTTCATCTATTTCACCTTCTAAATCTTCTTTAGAACTTGTAAATAAAAAGACTAAATAAGAAACCATAAGAAGTAAGTATAAGAAGCCATCAACTCTTCCAATTACACCATCTTGAATCATTATGAAAAACAAAACCAAAGGAACTACCACCCAAGCACTGTCTTGAGCAAATAGATTTCTTTTTGGATGCATAGTTTTAGAAATCATAAATACAACACCTAAAACCATTGTTATATTAAAAATTACACTACCAACAACATTTGCAACTGCCATATCACTTTTACCTTGTCCAGCTGCCATCATAGATGCTGCCATTTCAGGTAATGATGTACCAAATGCTACAAGAGTCGCTCCAATTACAAAATGAGAAATATTAAAGTGCAAAGCTATTCTTTCAGATTCTTTTATTATAAAATCAGCACCATATATCAAAGCTGACATTGCAGCTATAAAAATTACGAAATCCATTATTATCCTTGTGTTCTAACTATTAAGCTTTTTGGTAGTTTGAACTTTGTTATTAGTTTTTCTTCCTCTTCTCTCATCTCGCCATTATCAACTTCATGGTCAAATCCAAGAAGGTGCAGTAGCCCATGAATAAAAAGTAATGTAAACTCATCATCTGTTGTATGACCAAATTCTTTAGCTTTAGTTTCCACATGCCAAGCTGAAATAACTATACTTCCTAGCGGAGACATAGGCATATCTTCATACGGAAAACTCAGCACATCTGTTGATTTATCAATATTTCGATGCTCTTTGTTTATTACTTGCATCTCATCATCTGTAGTAATGATTAGTTCTAAATCTTTTTCAGTAGTTGATTTACATATATCATTTAAGAGTTTTTCATTAACTTCGAGTGAAGTTCTATTGTCTAGTTCAATCATAGGTGGAATTATATCTAATGAGGCTTATATTAAATAAAAGACAGCTGTAAAAACAGCTATCCTTTTAAATGGAGAAATTCTATTAACCTTTAAGATTAAGGTTACTTCCTATTCCAGTTTTTTGTGCTGATGTTTGTTTGGATTGTTCAGTAGCACTTTCTAGTACTTGTAAAGTAGCTCTTTCTGCAACTTCCATAGATTTCTTTAAAGTTTCTACTTGAACAGAACCCATATCAGAACCTGTTGATGATACATCCATAATTTCTCCTTTTTATATCTTGATGATTATATATCGACTTTCTTGTCAAAAAGATTAATTTTTTTTACTAGTTATGCTAAAATATTTTTATGAATAAATTAAATGAAAAAATTGCATTATGTGTTATGAGTGGTGGGATGGACTCCACGCTTAGTGCCTACATGATGAAAAATGACGGATATAAGATAATTGCCGTTCATTTTAACTATGACCAAAGAACACAAACCAAAGAGTTGGAGTGTTTTCATAAAATATGTAACAGCTTAGAAGTAAAAGAAAAGTATATATTAGATTTGGACTTTTTTAAACAACTTGGTGCCTCTGCTTTAACAGACAAAAGCATAGAGGTTCCAACAGGTGGAATAGAAGAGGGTGTTCCTGTTACATATGTCCCTTTTAGAAATGGTATATTTTTAAGTATGGCAGCTGCAATAGCTGAGAAAGAGGGCGCTGAGGCGATAAGCATCGGTGTCGTTGAAGAAGACAGTAGTGGATATCCTGATTGTAGAGAGTCATATATAAAAAGTATGGAACAAAGTATAAACTTAGGAACAAAAGATGAGACAAAGATAAAAATCCACATGCCACTAGTAAGTCTTAAAAAATCACAGATTGTTCAAAAAGCTATAGAACTAGAAGTACCGCTAGAACTAACCTGGAGTTGCTACAAGAGTGAAAAGTTGGCATGTGGAGTTTGTGATAGTTGCAGACTTAGACTAAATGGTTTTAAAATAGCTGGAGTTACAGACTCAATTGAGTACGAATAGTTTTAAATATAAAGAGTTAAGTATAAAGCATATCTCTAAGGCAAGCTTGAAAAATAGCTATATCAGCATCACAGATGAAGCAGAAGTACTTTTAAAGACACCAAGAGTATCTAAAAGCTTTATAAGTGATTTGCTTCACGAAAAAGAGTCTTGGATACGAAAAAAACTTCATGAAGCTAAACAGAACCTTCCCATCAAAGTGAATATTGAAGATGAAGTATTACTTTTTGGGGAGTTGTACTCTATAGATATGCCTGAGGCAAGTGCTCTTAGGGGTCAGCTTCAAAAAATGAAAATCAACTCAGCTCAAAATACTATTAAGTGCTATAACTCCTTTTACAAAGAGTATTGCAATAGTTATATCACACCAAGAGTTGAATTTTTTTCACAAGAGATGAATCTAAATTATAATGAAATAAAATTTAGAAAAATGAAGAGCAGGTGGGGGAGCTGCAGTTCCAAGGGGATTTTAACGTTTAACACAGAGCTTATAAAAACTAAAAAAGAATTAATTGATTATGTTGTAGTGCATGAATTGGCTCATCTAAAGCACATGAATCATTCAAAAAAATTCCATTTGCTTGTAGAAAAATATCTTCCTAACTCAAAACTCTATAGAAGCGAGTTAAAGAAAACTAAGCTTTCTATTTTTTAAAGTAGCTAGAGTGGTATTTACTAGATGGTGACCACATCATCCAACCATTTGTACCTATCTTCTCAGCAGCTCTTACCTGTTCGTTTACTTCAAACTTTCTATAATACCTTTTTGTGTGTGCATAATCTTTAAAATACTGTAACCAAGGTCTAACTCTTTTAGGTTCAATAATGTCTTCGATGTGTTTAATACTTCTGTATATAACAATAAATGGATGACTTGATGGATTTTTTTTACCAAAAGAGCCACTTGCAAAACCTGATGGGTAGAGCATAGGTGCAAGGTAATCAGCATGTTTTGACAAAGATGTCACAGTTTGACCAATATTATTATCACCTTCTTTAGTCCATAAAATATTTCCATAAGTATCTACGGAGGTATAAACACCATACTTCTTAAGTCGTTGACTAGCTGAGTCTAAAAACTGACTAATCGCTTTAATGCGGTTTTTTTGTGTATTTTCTTTTGAAAATTTTAGACCTGTTTTTGCAGGAAAACGAATATAGTCAAAGTTTATCTCATCAAAACCAACTTGTGCAGCATCTTCAGCTATAGTGATAGCGTAATTGTGACTTCTCTTATCATAAGGATCAACCCATGCCATATCATCATGGTTTCTCCATATCTCGCCTTTATTATTTCTAATGGCATACTCAGGATTGTTTGAAGCTTGTAGCTCATCTTTAAAAGTCACAATCCTTGCGATTGTATATATATTTTTAGATTTCATTAAATCCATAAACTTTTTTATATCTCTATTTGTTCTTTTCTTGTGAGCACCGTTATCATTTGCTAACTTAACTGAAGTTTTATACAGAGTTGAGCCATATTCGTTTTTTACATCAACAACTAAAGCGTTTATCTCTCTTTCATCAATAATTTTAAGTATTTTTTTCATTGTTTTAGAGTTTCCGCTAGCAGCCCAAAAGCTTAAATATAGGGCTTTAATTGTGATTGGTTCAAGATTAAACTCAGTTGAGTTAGTATCAGAACTTACCTTTAAAGCTCTATATCCATATGATTTAATATGAAAGATTTTCTCTGTACTTTTTATATTAAAAGTACCATTGGAATCACTTTTGACAGTAAGTCTAGAGTCACTAATCATAGCCCCGAGAATAGGTTTAGAAGTGTTTTTATCAAGAACAATGCCATTAAAAGAAGCAAAAAGTAGAGTTTGTAGCAGGGTGAAGAGTATAAAAAAGCGTATCAAATATTTTCCAGTATTTTAGTTATAAATTACTAGCAAAATACATACCACACGCTACCTTTCATTAAGAAAATATCTTAAACTTGCATCACTCCAATCTTTTGAGAGTTTTAAATGATTGTTTATAGAGGCATAAACTTTTTCAAAGTCCTTGTTTTTGGCACTTAATTCATCTATGACCTCACTTAAAGCTATTTTTCCTGCATGTGAGACTTCTTGTGGAAATTGTAATTGCTTAACGTTTAATTCTTTCAATTTTTGAAGTGCTTTAATATTCTCAGCATGAAATTCATAAGTCATGTTTGAGTTCATCTCACTAGAAGCTACATCTAGCATAGATTGATGCTCAAAGGGTAGTTTTTCCCAAGACTTTTTGTTAAAAGTTAGCTCTAGTATAGAACCAGGTTCATGCCAACCAGAGTAATAATAAGGTGCAACTTTATAAAAGCCCATCTTGATATCAAGAGCAGGTCCAACCCACTCAGTAGCATCTATAACTCCACGTTCTAGTGAAGTATATATCTCTCCAGCAGGTAGAAGAATAGGGTTTACTCCCATTTTTGCAAGCACCTCTCCACCAAGACCAGGGATTCTCATCTTTAGACCCTTCATGTCTTCAAGAGACTCTATCGGTTTTCTAAACCATCCACCCATTTGAATATTTGTATTTCCACCCATAAAAGGATAAAGGTTATACTTTGCATACTGCTCACGCCAAAGCTCCAAGCCTCCACCAAACAGCATCCAAGAGTTAATCTCTTCAGATGTAAATCCAAAAGGGATTCCACTATATAGAGAAAAAGCAGAGTTTTTACCTTTCCAATAGTATGGACCAGAGTGAAAAGCATCTATTTGCCCACTTGAACATGCATCAAAAACGGCTAGGGCAGGGATAAGAACATTTTTAGGATATATCTTTATCTCTAAGCTTCCGCCACTTATATCTTTAACTCTTTGAGCAAATCTCTCAACGCCTATCCCCATAATAGGAAAATGAGCAGGCCAGCTTGTAGCTAGTTTTATAACAGTCTTTTTATTACGATTGAAATTAACTCGTTTTTTATCTTCATTTTTGGCATGTGGATGTTTTGAATAATCAATTGCTTGACGATTACTTTCATTACATCCACCTAAAGCAAGGGCTGCTGAAGTTGTAGTTGCAGTTGTTAAAAAATCTCTACGGTTCATATTTTACGTATCCTGATAACTCTTTAAAGCATGTGGTTTTTTTGGGAGGTATTCTAGCATATGAATGCTATCAAAAGTTTGAATTAATAATTGTAACTACACCATCATCATCTTCTGAGAGTTTAAATATTTTTTTATTCATACTATCATTTGTGCTTAGTGTTATCTCTCTTTCAGGGTTTTCTAGTTTATATACAATATAGTTATATCCCTTAAGTGGCTGCTCTGCTGTAATTTGAATATCAAAGATATTTGTGCTGTTATCAAGTTGTTTCTTTTGTAGTTCTTCAAATTTAGACTTCTTGTATGTCACATCTTCCTTTAGTTTTTTATAGCGAACTTTCATCACTTTACACATCTTAAACTTTTCAATAAGTACAGAAGAAACTTCTATACCTTGGTTTTTACTTTTGATGATTGCATTTTTTATTTTTTCACATGGTTCTAGATTCTTTTTCATATTTAAAGTAGTTTTTTTGAAGGCATCAATCAAAGTACTTAATTCATTTCTAAATTTTTCAAAATAAGCTTTATCATCATTTTTTTCTTTATTAAAACCACTATCAACTGAAGGATTTATTATAAATCTGTTCTCTTCACCTTTTGCTTTTTGAATATTGATATGCTCTGAGGCTTCCATAATTACATGAGAACCGAGTAACTCTATCTCTATAGTTTTTGCTTTGATTGTACCGCGAATAGCATTTTTAATTATTGCTGTATCAGCTATAATCTCACCACCCTCAAGTGTTTTAACTTCAACCTTACGACCAACAACTTTACCTTTATGAAGTCCTATATCTGCATTTACACACTGAATGAAAGACTCATGGTGTGATTGACCTGTCATAGATATATTTCGTGCTTCTATCTTTGTGCTAGGTCCTATACTCCCATCTATAGAGAGGTTTTGAACTTTTACGTGCATGCCTTCTTCTACCGCATCTTCAAGAGGATTGTTTTTTACTACATTTATAGATATTTCAGTCTCTAAGTCTGTGTTGATAGTCCCTGTAGTTTTAAAAGATATCTCACCTACATCAATGCTGTTTGAAACATCATAAGTGTTTCCACTTTTAATTAGGTAACCACTTTTGCTAGATAAGTATTTTATATTCTCAAAACTATCTTGAACCTCGATATTATTATCTATCTTAAACTCTGGTGTCACATCTAAGTTTATAATTTCGGCTTCTAGTAAGTTTCCTTTACAAGACCTACCGTGCTTGCCTTGTTGCGGTTTAACAAACTCAAATAGTTGCTCACCTTCTACACAGCTCAGTAAAAAACCTCTATTGGCATAATCAACTTTACCTTCTTTATCTTCAACGCCAACATCATTTTTTTCTTCAATAGTCATAAGTGTTTTAGAATATATTGATTCTATCTTGTCAATACCTTTTGAGACTAAGATTCTTTTGTCTTCTTTGAATGTGATTCGTTTTACTTTTTTTATAACATCTACAAAGCTTTTAATAGTCTCTTCGTAATCGGTATCAAACAGATAAAGCATAATGTTTGCTCTTAATTTCTGTTCATCAATATAATCCATAAAATCATCAAAGAGCTCATCACTATAAGTTAGTTTTGAGCCTTTTTTTATTACAAAGTATGCAAGGGTATTATTATCTTCAAATTCTATTTCGCTAATCATATTTTTGAATGGATAGTCAGCATATAGGGGAATTACTTCTATTTCATACTCTTGCTCAAACCTAATGCTATCATCTCTGAGATATTTTTCATCTGTATATTTATCAAAATCATCATCAGACATCTCAATTGCACTAGAATCACTCTTAATAACAAAAGTGTTAATAGCCTCTATTTCAATATAAAGCTCAGATACAGAGTATTTCTTCTCAATACTTTCAATCTCGTGCTTAACATTGTTTGTAGTAACACTGATAGGTTTAATCATATAGTAACTCTCTGCTTAAAAGGTTATGTTTTAATTTATTATACACAACATCGGTTATTTAATCAATTAATATAACTATATATTATATATTTGCTAAATATCTTGGCATGTGGGAATAT
>Ga0209345_10002037_pt1 | contig 23156 bp, 17 predicted proteins | sample Cruoilmetagenom7_FD_187294 | JGI IMG/M metagenome (GOLD analysis project Ga0209345, IMG submission 187294) | Oil polluted marine microbial communities from Coal Oil Point, Santa Barbara, California, USA - Sample 7 (SPAdes) (version 2) | ecosystem: Environmental > Aquatic > Marine > Oil seeps ...
CAGACGCGGAAAAAGCGATCCGCGATGTGGTTGAAGCAGGTGCTACGGTTGTATTCACAACCAGCTTTGGTTATATGGATCCAACCATTACAGTGGCTGAACAATACCCGGATGTAACCTTCGAACATTGTTCAGGCTACAAAACATCGGACAATACATCCACTTATTTTGGACGTATCTACCAACCCCGTTACCTCTCAGGATTGGTAGCTGGCAGTATGACTGAAAATGACTTCATTGGTTATGTGGCTGCCTGGCCAATCCCCGAAGTTGTTCGAGGAATCAACGCCTTCACCTTGGGTGTAAAAGCAGTTAACCCCGATGCAGAAGTTCATGTCGTCTGGTCCAGCACCTGGTACGATCCAGTAATAGAGCGTGAAGCCGCTGTCGCCCTTCTTGATGAAGGCGCAGATATTATTACCCAGCATCAGGATACTACTGAACCACAAAAAGCCGCAAAGGAATATGGCAAACTTAGCGTTGGGTATGACGCTGATATGGCTAAATTCGTTGGTGATACGGTGCTGACCAGTCCCGTTTGGAATTGGGGAAAATACTATGTCATGACAGTTCAAAATATTCTTGATGGAAGCTGGGAAACGCATCAGTATTGGGGGGGTTTAGTTGATGACGTTGTTATGTTGGCGGATTTCAGCCCCTTAGTACCAGATGATGTTAAATCGCTTGTTGAATCTGAGAAAGATAAAATCATCAGTGGCGATTGGGATGTTTTCTGCGGGCCAATATCAGATCAGGAGGGAAATGAGATTGTAGCTGAAGGTGAGTGTATGGCTGATGGAGATATGCTCGGCATGGCTTGGTTCGTAGATGGTGTTGTTGGAACAATTCCAACAGATTAGATAAGCAAAAACATTGAAGCCCCCCTTTTAATGGATGTATTCAAATCCAGGGGGCTTCTTTTTCTATTATTCCATAATCGGATAATAAATGGAAAAACCTAAAAAATCTAAGGCAGTACAACTAAAAAGTATCACAAAAAAATTTCCCGGAGTTTTAGCCAATGACCAGGTCAGCCTTGATATTAATAGCCATGAGATCTTAGCTCTCTTGGGAGAGAACGGGGCGGGAAAAACCACATTAATGAACGTGCTCGCTGGGCTTTACTACCCGGATGATGGCGAGATATTTCTCCACGGAAAACCTATTAAATTCCATTCCCCTCGTGATGCAATTGCCAACGGGATTGGAATGGTTCATCAGCACTTTATGTTAGTAGAGAGTTTAACCGTTGCTGAGAATATAATTCTCAGCCTTCAAATAAAAACTCTTTCATTAAATTTAGATCACGTAAGGAAAGAAATTTCAGATTTATCAAATCAATATCATATACAAGTTGACCCAGATGCCTATATATGGCAGCTCTCAGTTGGAGAGCAGCAAAGGGTCGAAATAGTGAAACTGCTATATCGGGGAGCAGATGTTCTAATTCTGGATGAACCTACTGCTGTACTTACGCCTAATGAAGCAATAGAACTGGCATCCGTTCTGCGGCAAATGGCGAATGATGGAAAAGCAATCATAATAATCACCCACAAATTGAATGAAGTAATGTCTTTCTCAGATCGAGTCACAATCCTTAGAGCAGGTCGGTTGATAGATTCGTTGCTCACAGAAAAAACCTCAAAAGAAGAACTGGCGCGTAAAATGGTAGGCCGTAAAGTGTTATTTCATTTAGAAAAACCGGAATGCTCTCCAGGGCTTGCTTCCCTTGAATTAGAAAAAGTCAATGCTCTAAACGATAGGGGATTGCCCGCACTGAGCTCTATTTCATTAAAAATCTGTTCAGGAGAAATATTAGGCGTGGCCGGGGTTGCTGGAAACGGGCAGCGTGAACTCGCTGAGGTAATATCAGGTCTTCGATCAGTCACAAACGGAAGTATCCTGGTTAATGGACAAAACATAACAAACTGTACACCCCTAAAAGCAATTAATGCGGGCATTAGCCATATCCCGGGTGATCGAATAGGTGTGGGTTTGGCTGCCAACCTTCCAGTTTCAGACAACCTGACGATGAAAGCATATCGGCATCCTCCGATCACTCGAGGATTTTTCTTGGATCATAACAAGTTACAGGAATTTGCCAAGAATTTAATAAGAACCTTTTCAATTACACCTCCCCTTCCAGAAACACCGGCCAGATTACTATCTGGTGGAAACCAACAACGCCTAATTCTCGCTCGAGAAATCACGGCTAATCAGGGAGTAATTATCGCTGTCCACCCCAGCCGCGGCTTAGATGTTGGCGCCACTGAATCAATTCGACGCACGCTGCTGGAGCAGCGCGAATACGGAACTTCAATATTATTGATTTCTGAGGATCTTGAAGAAATCATGCAAATCTCCGATCGTATCCTCGTTCTTTATAACGGTCGAATTATGGGTAGAGCAGGAATCACTGAAATATCATTAGAAGAGATTGGTTTAATGATGGCTGGCCATCCATTAAATAAATATAACAACGATTTACAACTCGATGGATATAAGACATGAGAATATCATTCGAAAAACGCTTAGAGCAATCCCATCTATCTGTAATTTTGGTACCGATTATTTCCTTCATACTTGCTCTATTATTTGGAGCCATAATTCTGCTTGCCTTTGGAGTGAATCCTCTTCAAGCTTATGCAGTGATGGTAAAAGGATCGCTAGGAAGCGGTTACGCCCTTAGTGAAACTTTAGTCAAAGCAATCCCTTTAATGCTTACCGGATTAGGCGTTTCAATTTCATTCCGAATGCTTTTTTGGAACATTGGTGCAGAAGGCCAATTAGCCATGGGGGGAATCGCCGCATCATTTGTCGCACTTTTTCTTGAAGAATTTATTCCGCCAGTCTTAGTTCTACCTGCTATGCTGCTATCAGCTGTTCTAGCTGGAGCCCTATGGGGACTGATACCTGCCATTCTCAAGGCTATTTTAGGTGTGAATGAAATACTCACCACCCTGATGATGAACTACATCGCAATTCTTCTTGTTGAGTACTTATATCTCGGACCCTGGCGGGATCCTGAGGGTTTCGGCTTTCCAGGCACAGCACCATTTCCTGAAACTGCCTTACTGCCAAGATTCACTGGCCGCATCCATATAGGCATTATTTTTGCTTTCCTCGCAGCAGCATTTTTATGGTTCATCCTAAATCACACGGAACGTGGTTATGAAATTCGCCTTATTGGGCAAAACCCGCGTGCCGCGCGATATACCGGGATCAATATCGGTCGAAATATATTATTCGTCATGTTTATCTCTGGAGGTCTCGCTGGAATTGCCGGAATGGCTGAGGTATCCGGAATTGCCCAAAGATTATATAGCGGTCTAACCGTGGGTTATGGTTATACAGCAATCATAGTCGCCTGGTTAGCTAATCTCAACCCCTGGGGGATTCTGTTGGTATCCTTCCTTATGGGCGGGTTGTATGTTGGCGGCGACCAGATCCAAATTGCAATGCAAACACCTGCAGCTGTTGCGCAAGTTCTTCAAGGTGCAATTCTATTTTTTATGCTGGGAGGAACGATTTTTGCAAATTACAGAGTTCGAATAATTAGGAGTTTGGGAAAAAATAATCCTGGAGTTGATTTACATGGATAAGGCTTTTATCGTATCAATTTTAATTATTACAATACGAGCAGGGACCTCTCTACTCTACGCAACACTGGGCGAAATTTTTACGGAACGCGTTGGCATCCTTAACCTTGGAGTTGAGGGGATTATGGTTATGGGAGCAGCTACATCTTTCGCCGCTGCTTACTATACGAACAGTCCCTGGTTTGGGTTATTAGCCACCATTATAGTTGGTGGTTTTTTAGGTCTGATCCACGCGTTCTTAACAGTAACCCTACGTGCTGACCAGGTTGTCAGCGGTTTAGCGATGACTATTTTCGGTACTGGTCTGGCTAGTTTCATGGGTCAACGCATGGGTCCGGGAGGGACAACAATGATCGGCCTTCAAGGACCCAGCTTTGAGCGATTTCCATTCCCGCTTCTAAATCAGCTGCCAATTTTAGGACCTTCTTTTTTCAATCAGGATATTCTTGTTTACATCCTCTATTTACTTATTCCAATTCTATGGTTTTTCTTATACAAAACCCGTCCGGGTTTAAAACTGCGTGCTGTTGGGGAGAACCCCAGGGCATCCGATTCTATGGGCATAGATGTTGCTAAATCACGTTATCTATACACAACTTTTGGCGCAATCTTAATTAGCATAGCCGGCAGCCACTTATCCTTAGGATATTTACAGGGTTGGGCGGAAAACATCACTGGCGGTCGCGGATGGATTGCCATAGCTATGGTAATTTTCGCCACATGGAATCCGCTGCGCGCAGTGCTTGGCGCGTTACTATTTGGCGGAATTAATGCCATTCAATTCAGAATGCAAGCAGCTGGAACAACAATTCCAGCTTCCTTCCTTAATATGATGCCGTATATTTTCACTATCCTCATCCTGGTGATCATCACCTGGTGGGAAGCATTCCGCAAACGGATTGGAGCACCTGCCGCGCTAGGTTTACCGTACGTGCGTGAAGAGAAGGATTAGGGGGTAGTTGACGGGGGTAGAACCCGCAACATCCTGTTCCACAGACAGGGGCTCTGCCCAACTTATGAGGGAACGTAACCAATGCTTGATAATCTACTATTGAGAGAAGTACAACTCACAACAAGCAAGTTTTCACGCATGTATTTATGGAATCCCGAATAACATAAATAAATAATCCCCCGCGCAAGCAGAGGATTTCATCATTATCTAAAAATATATAAAAATTATAGAACGCCGTGATTACCGGCGCAAACAGCATAGAGCCATTAATAATGAATGTTAAAATTGAAAAGTAACCCTATTAGATTTTTCTCAATCCAGCCTTTAGGTCTTCAATTAGATCATCCACAGTTTCCAGCCCAACAGAGAGCCGAATCATACTTTCTGTGATTCCAGCATCACTCAACGCCTGTTTTGAGTAGGAATTATGGGTCATAGAAGCAGGATGTTGGATTAAAGTTTCTGCGTCTCCCAAGCTTACCGCCAGTGCACATAGCTCCAGCGAATTTATAAACACCTCTGATTGGGTTTTGCTGGCATTAAGCTCAAAAGAGATCATTGCACCAGGCAGCTTCATTTGCTTTTTCACAATCTCGCGGTTTGAGAAACCCGGTAATCCAGGATAATACACTTTCTTAACTTTCTCGTGCCCTTCAAGAAATTCCGCAATTGCCATTGCATTGCTGCAGTGTTTTTCCATTCGGATATCCAGCGTCTTGAGACCGCGGCTGATAAGAAAAGCGTCAAAGGGACTAAGTGAAGCACCAGTTACAAAACTTAAGCCATAAGATTTACACTGCTCGATAAAATCCGCTTTGCCGCATATCATACCTGAGATAACATCGCCATGGCCATTGAGATACTTTGTGCCAGAATGCACTACCACATCAGCGCCGAGATCTAAAGGGCGTTGAATATATGGAGTACAGAAGGTATTATCAACAACCACTTTAATTTTTTTATTGAAAGAATGAACGATTTCCGAAACTGCTTCAATGTCCACGACACTTAGGTTTGGGTTCGCCGGCGTCTCAAAATACACAACCTTTGTGTTTGATTTCAAACTGTTCTTTAAATTCTCATAATTAGATAAATCCGTGAATGTAGCTTCTCCACCATAACGAGGGAGAGCTTTTGTAAGGAAAGAGTATGTAGCGCCATATAATGTGTCATTGGCAACCACATGATCGCCTGACTCTAATATTGTCCAGAGGCATGTGCTTATGGCCCCCATGCCTGAACCAAGGACAATCCCTGCTTCCGCATTTTCCAGTGCTGCAATTTTAGCGCCGACCTGATCTTGATTGGGATTTCCTATTCGTGTGTAGATATATCCTTTTTCTTCTCCTGCAAAGCGCGCCGCCCCCTGAGCAGCATCCTCAAATACAAAAGTGCTAGTCTGAAAAATAGGAGTGGCTAATGGATTGATACCGGGAACCTCAATATTACCTGAATGAATTTGACGAGTTGCAAAACCCTTCTTCGATAAATCGTGTTTCATCAAAAATAATTCTCCTTACGTTAGCATTTTTTAGGGTTGGTATTGTTGAATTTCAATGGTTTTGAAGGTAGTTGACAGCCCAGTCATTTTACCACTTCCTGTATTTTTCCAATTTGCTGTATTTTTACATTATCACGAAGCATACTCTTAAGTGTTGCAAACCATACCTAAAAGGGTATGACAACCCCTTGCTCCCATCTTTCCTTCCTTTCCCTCAGGAGGGAAAGGGTCGGGGTGAGAATATCCATACCCTGCCAACCTGCTCTTTGTTTACTTCCACGTTGATCACCATAATTCACTGAGCAAAAACGATCAAAACGGATTGAGAATTAATTTGGAAGATTGGCGAAAGCAGATTGCAGCAAACAAAGATAAATTATGGTTTTCCTAAAAAATACAAAGCAATAGTGAGGGTGTTATTGCGAGAAGCGCGCAGCGCGGTGTGGCAACCTCCCCCTAAAAGATATGGAATCCGAGCTTTTTTCATGCGTGCAATAATCCTATGAATAGTTGCAAGGTTTTTTTTGAGTCCCAAAGAAAAAATCCTCCGCATAAGCGAAGGATTTCATCATCACCAATTAATACCTAAAAAATGTGGAACGCCGCGATCACCGGCGCAAACAGCGAAGACACCAGCGACATTACGGTTATGAGTGTGTTCAACGACGGACCAGCAGTATCCTTAAAAGGATCGCCAACCATATCGCCCACCACACCAGCCTTGTGCGCTTCTGAACCTACGCCGCCGTATTGTCCGGTTTCGATGAACTTCTTAGCGTTGTCCCACAAGCCGCCCGCGTTCGACATCAACAGCGCGAAGATGACACCTGTGAAGATCGCCCCTCCCAAGAATCCGCCCAGCGCGTCCGGCCCAAGTACAAATCCTACCAACAGGGGCAGACCCACCGCCAGAAATGCTGGTAAAACAAGCGAGGATAGCGCGCCATGCGCGGCTAAACTAACGCATTTCGTATAATCCGGTAGTACTTTCCCTGTTAGAATGCCAGGTTCTTCCTTAAACTGCCTGCGTATCTCTTCAATCATGTCAAATGCGTTATGCGTGACAGAGAGCATCGTCAGCGCGCTGAAGATCGGCGGAGTCATCGCACCCAAAAACACGCCGGCAATCACCAGCGGATTGCGCAGGCTGATCTCAACAGAAATACCGCGCGCTTCAATGATCTCAGCGTATGCCGCAAACAGAGCCAGCACGGTCAGTGCAGCTGCGCTGATCGAGAACCCCTTTGTGATCGCTTTGGCAGTGTTACCCGCCGAATCTAACACGTCGGCTTTTACGATCACGGAGTGATCCATCCCTGCCATTTCCGCGATGCCGCGCGCATTATCCACGATCGGGCCATACGCATCTGAGGAAACGATCATGCCGCTGATAGAAAGCATACCCACCGCGCTGATGCCGATCCCGTAAATACCTGTAATCACACCAGACGCCTCCGATATATAGAAGGAAACCAGTGTCGCAATCACGATCCCAATCACAGAGGGGAGAATGCTCAGCAAGCCATAGCTGAAACCGGTAATGATCGTGATAGCAGCGCCGGAGTTTGAAACTCTGGCAGTCTCTTTTACCGGTTTGTACTCTTCTGATGTGAAATATTCTGTAGTGAAACCAACTACCACACCCACAACCAGCCCGATCAGTGTAGACCAGAGCGTGCTTAAGTCATACCCGCCCAACAGAACCAGAGCGGTCACCATAGCCCCAAAAATAATGCATGTGATCACAGTGCCAAAATTCAGCGCTGGACCGGGTTTGCCATTCTTACCCACACGCACAAATTGAATCCCGATCAGTGAGGCGTAAATGCCTAATATGCACAAGATCAATGGGAACACAGTGTACTTCAAGCTGTCCGGGCCGGTCATCGCCGCGCCCAACAGCATCGCCGCCACAGTACTCGCCACGTAACTGTCAAAAATATCCGCGCCCATACCTGCCACATCACCCACGTTATCGCCCACATTATCTGCCACAACTGCGGGATTACGTGGATCATCTTCCGGGATGCCAACTTCGATCTTACCTACCAGGTCCGCTGCAATATCAGCGGTTTTTGTATAAATCCCACCGCCCGCTTTTGCCAGCAGAGCCAGTGTGGAAGCGCCAAAGCTGAAGCCCAGGATCACTTCTGGATCGCCAGTCAGGTAAAAGATAGTACACATCCCGATTACTGCCAATCCAACCATCGTCAAACCCATCACAGAACCAGCATAAAAAGCCACTCGGAAGCCCTTATTGATGCTGTCCGAGACAGCGACAGCGCTGCGCACATTTGCCTGCACCGCGACTCCCATCCCTAAATAACCCGCGATCGCGGAGCTCACCGCGCCGAATACGAATGCCGCAGCCATTATCACACCTCTCATTGGCTCAACATCCACACTTCCTGTTCCTAATTGGGTCAAATCAAAACTAAAAACGATCGCAATGATAAAGCCCAGCACCACAGAAACCAGTGTCAGGGCAATGTATAAACGCTTCAAATAAGAAGCGGCACCTTCCCGGATCCAGCGGGCAACTTCCTGCGCGCGTTCCGAGCCAGCGTCCTGGCGCATAACCCAGTAATACAAATATAATGCAGCACCTACTGAAATAACTCCAGAACCTATCCCCACCAATAACCAGATATCTATCATAATCTTTCCTTTCTCAAAATAGTATTAATCCTCATACCTCGCCCACCTGGAAACCCAGCGAAGGGCATGGTTGGGGAAGTAAAAATTTACATAGTTGCTGACCGCCACCACTGGTAGTGTTTGCTGACCAGTTCTTTTTCATCCGGCAGCGGGAAAAAGAGCATCTTCTTCTGATTGCCCACAAAGAAACCGTTCTTAACCGTACGGAAAGGGATGCCATTGGAAGGCAGCCGATCTACCATTTTTGTCATCACAAATTTTGTTTTCAGGGAGACCAGGCAGTTCCGCAGATGTTCCATGTTTTTATACGGCAGGTCACCGATTTTGCCCTTCTGTGGGTCTTCAGCCAGATCGCCCAGGCGCAGTTCCGCGAAACACACCGCTGGCAGTTTAATTAAACTGGTCGGATTCTTCACGATCAACTCATAAAAACCTTTCGGGTCCTGTGAACTAACAACCAGCGGAGAAACGGGAGATATTTCCCGGTATAAATGCAGCCCACCCTCATCTTCCGGGAATTGGGTGCTTTTATCTAACCCCAGAGTGCGCCCATCCTGTGTGGTCAGATATAGGGACTGGATCGCATCTACGGGGATGTTCTCCAACACCCGATATACAGAAATATAAATGGATGATTTTGGCGAACCGTCCTCATGTACGACACAGCGTTTCACGCCTTCCTCAATATGGAAAAAATCGCTGCGGAATTTCGGATCGATCTCGAAGAAAATCGCTTGACCGCGGGATTTCTTCTGGGTTCCAACCGCATAATACGCGCCGAATTCTTCTGGGGATAACATCGAAGCGATCAGCGCTTCAGGGATCAAGGACAAATATAAATGGACTGTCATCTTACCTCCATATCAACTGATGGTCGATTAATAAAATTAAGCCAAATTGCGTGCATTATACACCTTAAATTCGTATCTCACATATAGGACCCGGAAGAACGAAAGATTGTAATATTTTTTATATTCCTTAAGGTACCAATACCGAAGAAAAGAGTGAAATGTGTTTACGATTAATCCATCAGGGTGTTTAAAAACTCTCGCCTCACCAGCCGGTAATGTGGATCATACGCATTTCGAAAAACCGCCGAATGATGTGTGCTGGGATATTTATTCTTCTTGATCCATTCATCAAATTCGAAAATTTCCCTTTCTGGGAATTTGCTCAGTCGGTTATCCCGGCAAATATGCCAGAACGTAGCCCATCCATCCATCAGGTCTTGTTCATCTCCCTTAAAAATACTTGCTGTCCACAGGCACAGGGTGGAAAGCGCCTGTGGCTGTCCTCCGCGCGTTTTTAATGCGGATATATGCACCCGTACCAATTCACCGTCCGGCCGGATCGTTTCCCAAAGTGTTTTCTTTTCATCCTCCCTGGTTTCCTCAAACTCCTTGATTAATTTCTCTTCAAATTCGCCTGCATCCATCGAATAATAACCCGCACCCATCGCCCCCTGGTAAATCAGGGTGTACACATCCTGCACTTCCATGTCTGGATATCTGCTTAAATGGCTGATCACTAAGTTGAACAACTCCGTTTGTGATTTCCACAAATTGCCAATGGTTACTTTTCCGATATTAATCGCCACGTTTCATCCTTAGGTTGTAGATAGATTACTTTTATTGTACAGAAAAAAACAGAACTGTCCATCCTGTTTGCACATGAAAACAGGAAAGACGGCACGTTGTTTTTCCCATGCTTGTGAGGGCGTGTCGCAATAGCGCCGAATTTATCCGGCGACAATAACAGTGCTCACCTGGCAGATATCATCTGGGACGTTCACACCCATTTTGATTAAAATTGAATAATTAATAAAAAAAATAAACCAATGGGACATTGCATATCATCGCTTTTCCTTTATTTTTCGAGTATAAACATGCGGGAACTTTTTATTTATTTAATACGTCTTATTTATATGAAATGGAGATAGCCATGAATACCATTAGAAATAATTTTATATTGATAATGATATTAGGCCTGATGATTACGTCGTGTTCTGAATTTAGTGGAACTGTAGCTGATGAGCTGGAAGGGACAAAATGGAATCTGCTTACTATTCGAAAATCTATACCAATTCCTGATAGCATCATCACTATAGAATTTGAGGATGATGAGGTAAGAGGAACTTCTGGCTGTAATACCTATTTTGGTGAGTATACGTCTAAAGAGAACAAAATTTCTTTTGGAGTGCTTGCTGCCACTGAAATGGCATGTTTAAATCCCGAAGGGATCATGGAGCAGGAACAGGAATATCTGTCCTTTCTATCGGAGATAGTTGCCTATTCTATTGAAGGAGATCGATTGATATTAAAAAAGACTCTTCAAGATCAATTAACTTTTGAAATGGCTTTGGATAATTAAACTTCTGACATAGCATCTCTCAATTTCTTCGCTATTTTTCCACGTTTTTGTACATCTGCAATTAATATAAAAACGACAGGGGAGGGATTTGTGTAGTCCTGATGCTTCACAGGGAACCCACGACCTTAGCCTTATGGGTTGATCATTCTCCAGTGGAGAGTGATGAGTTCTTTTTATAGGTTACCTATTGATTAAGAGTCAGCTGCTCTGTCCGTTTCCTCCAATCTTTTTCCAATCCAACTATCCATCTATTTTTATGGATGATTTTAAATATTGAATATTTTTTCATAATGTTAAAAATAATGTGTTATGAATACATTTCTATCAAATAAATAATTGAGATGTCAGATGATCAGCAAAACCGCCTATGTACAACACCATATTAGGAGGAGATCTATGAAAAACATAAAAAATGTTTATATCATTGTGATAACCGTGATTTGGCTTTACCCTGCCTTGCTATCGTGAATTAAACGCCTAAATCACCTACCCGCTTTGGAGCGCAGAGAAAATGCAGTCAGGAGCAGCGCCATATTAAATGCCGTAATCACGTTCAACCTTTGATATTCTAGTTTTAAATGATGAATACCATTTATTGCGGCCTAACTGTTGTGCTTGCTGATGCTCAATATTTATTTTCCACTTTTTTATAGATTCCAAATCAGTCCAGTATGAAACTGTAATACCAACATCCCCTCTAGCAGATTCTATACCAAGAAATCCAGGTTGTTTTGATGCCAGTTCGACCATTTTGCTTGCCATTTCTCCATAGCCATTGTCACCTTCTGTTCGATGAGATGTGAAAATAACTGCATAGTAAGGCGGTTTCGGTGTGTTGGCGATTAAACTCATAGATATTCCTTTAGGCATTTAATGATAGTATAACCGGATCGCCGAGATAAATGCGCGTGAGAAACTCGAAAAGCGCGCCAATTAGCCAGGTCGGCTGTAACCGGTGGTTAGGTATTTATCGTTTTCCGAAGATCTTATCGAATCGACTATCCATACAAACGCTTATATTGGTCGTAACAAACCTTCCGTCGAGGAATAGGCTGAATATCGTGGCTGGAGTTGGAGCAGATTGAGCTTGTTCCATCGTCTCTATCTTGATTATCTTTAGCGGTATTCCTCGTTTTTCACATGATTCAACCAGCGATTTTTTAACATGATATTCAGAATAGGGACACCGGTTTGAAAAATAGACGACACATCCTGTTTTCTCAGGAGATTCACCAGTCTTGACACAATCGTTAAAGCGGGGGCGACTGCTTGTTTCATCGAAATCCATTGAGATGAGACTGAAGCCAGAAGGTATGCTCTCGCGAATCTCAAAGCCCTGTCTTAAAAACCACTTGGTATCGCTCATGAAATGGAATTTCTTGGTGCCCACCACAGTTACCAAGCCATTCTTTCCCTGGTTTTTGGCAGCTTCAATAACCTCCTGTAATAGGGCTTTCCCATGACCTTTTTTTTTGTATTTACCGGAAACCCAAAAGCAGCCAATCATCATGTAGTTGGGAGCTGTTACAGGAACCCATGCTTTATCCGCAGGGCCGTATTCAATGAACACTTTGGCCCGTTCATCAAGACGCCGGAAGACATAATCATTATCAAATTCTCCTGTCAGCCACTGCTTCTTGAGTTCATAGCTTGCCGAGCATTTCTTGTCCGAGAAGGCACAACAAATGTGCTCGGAGCTGATGTTTTCCTTTGTTAAAGTAATGTATGTCATTTCATATCGCTCCTTATTACTAATGCTTTCGGGGCACCTAATGGGGGTTATGCCGCCCTCCTCACAATACACGTTATATCAACCAACACGTCTAAACTGTCTCTCAGAGAGACGTAGTGATGAGATTATTAAGAAAACACTTACCAGAATAACCACAAGCATGCCTGCCACTGGAGAAAATAAATAATGTCTGATGATGAAGTATAGTACAGCTGGTAAAGCTATAAAAAACATACTGAGAATCAAGCCGACTAGTCCAATATTTGGTGGTTGTCCTACTATAAGCATACTTACATCAGCTTGGCGAGGCATATCAAAAACAACTGAGAAAGAGATTTTAACTACGATAAAAGGAACCGAGCACACAATGATTGGGCTGATAGATGATCCGAGGGGCTGCTCATCCATAATGCGGCCCATGTAAGAGCTGTAGTCACCAAGACCGGTCGAGCCACATCGTGAACAATAATACGCCTTGCAGAGTATGCGGGGGCTTTCTGTTAAAAGGGGGTTCTGCCAATGATTGACGCTTCCCCAAACATTTACTTTCCTATTTGCCTTTTTAACGCAAATGTATCGGGTATCGGTGAATGAACCGCCACATATAGGCGCCCCCGGCGTGACTCGAACGGGCTTTGAATTCGCCGGTGGTGAGTTCAAAGGTCTTCTGTTTAATTAACTGATTCGAAGTCAGGCATTCCCTTATATTATTTAATACATCAAATATCTTAAAACATAAAAAAAGAACTACTTGTTAGTAGTCCTCATAATTTAGGGTGGCTGACGGGGGTTGAACCCGCAATATTCTGTTCCACAGATAGGAGCTTTTCTCGGATCATGAAAGAATCGTAATCAGTGCCAAGCAATCTGAGTGTGGAGCATAACGTTGAAAGCCCTTCTTAGACAACTCCTTTAATATATTTTTATACTGCATATATGTTAGCAGGAGGTCGCTTCACTATGCTCGTGGTGACAACAAAGTAAACAAAGATTGGGCGCACGACTGTGCGCCCAATGTGTTTTCAAAAAGCACTTCTTTCTAAGCCTCGCGGAATTCACCTTCCACTACGTCCTCGTTATTCCTTCCTGGATCTTTAGCAGGCTGTTCTTTCTGCTGAGCGGATTGCTGTACCAGCGCGGTGTAGATCTGCTGCAGCTCATTGGTCAGGTTCTGGATAGCTGCCCGGTCACTGCCCTCTTTGGCAGTTTTTAGTGCCTCGATCTTGCTATCTAAATCTGGCGTGCTGGCCACGTTTTGCTCCTTGATCGTTTTCTCCACCTGGTAGATAGCACTATCCGCCTGGTTGCGGGCATCGATCACGGCGCGCCGTTCTCCATCCGCCTGTTCATGCTTCTTGGATTCCTGCACCAGTTTTTCCACCTCATCCTCTTTCAGGTTGGTGGAAGCAGTGATGGTGATATGCTGCTCTTTTCCGGTGGCTTTATCCTTCGCGGTTGCATTCAGGATGCCGTTGGCGTCGATATCAAATGTTACTTCGATCTGCGGAAGTCCGCGCTGCGCGGGTGGAATACCTTCCAGTCGGAAGCGTCCCAGAGTCATATTGTCAGCTGCCATCTGCCGTTCACCCTGCAGAACATGGACATCCACAGATGTCTGATTATCCTCGGCAGTCGAAAAGATCTCGCTTTTCTTCACCGGAACGGTGGTGTTACGCGGGATGAGCGTTGTCATCACACTGCCCAACGTTTCCACGCCCAGTGAGAGCGGAGTTACATCCAGAAGGAGCACATCCTGTACTTCGCCAGTCAATACGCCGCCCTGAATAGCTGCGCCTACAGCAACAACCTCATCGGGATTGACGCTCTTATTGCCTTCTTTGCCGGTCAACTCTTTCACAAGCGCTTGCACCATTGGCATCCGCGTTGCGCCGCCGACCAAAATGATCTCATCAAGATCGTTGGCGGATAATCCAGCGTCTTTCAATGCGGCGGCAACGGGAGAATTTAATCGTTCCACAAGCGCGCTGCTCAGTTGATCAAATTTCGCACGTGTGAGTTTTTCAACCAGATGTTTTGGTCCGCTGGAATCCGCAGTGACGTACGGCAAGTTGATCTCTGTTTCCATCATGGAAGACAGTTCGATCTTTGCTTTTTCCGCGGCTTCACGCAAACGCTGAAGCGACTGGCGATCCTGGCGCAGGTCAATTCCCTGCTCGCTCTGGAATTGGTCAGCTGCCCAGTTTACGATCACGTGATCCCAATCATCTCCACCCAGGTGGGTGTCGCCAGATATGGATTTGACCTCAAACACGCCATCTCCAATTTCCAGAATAGAAACATCGAACGTTCCACCGCCAAGGTCAAATACCAGGATCTTTTCATTTTCTTTCTTGTCTAGCCCGTAAGCAAGCGCCGAAGCAGTTGGTTCATTGATGATACGCAGGACATTCAACCCTGCAATCTTACCGGCGTCCTTTGTCGCCTGGCGTTGGCTGTCGTTGAAATATGCCGGCACCGTGATCACGGCGTCGTTCACTTTTTCACCCAGATACGCTTCCGCATCCGTTTTTAATTTTGAAAGTATCATCGCGGATATCTCCTGCGGTGAGAACGCGGTATCATTCTGTGCTATCTGCACACGTGCATCACCAGCCGGGCCCTTGACAACCATATAAGGCACCATCCCGCGTTCCTGCTCCACTTCATCAAACTTGCGCCCCATAAAGCGCTTGATCGAGTAGATCGTATTTTCCGGGTTGATGACTGCCTGCCGTTTAGCAGTTTGGCCGACCAACCGCTCTCCATTTTTATTAAAAGCGACCACAGAGGGGCATAAACGCGACCCTTCTGCCGTGCTGATCACAGTTGGCTCGCCGCCTTCCATCACAGCCACAACGCTGTTTGTTGTACCTAAATCAATACCTATAATCTTAGCCATTTTAATTCTCCTTACATAAATAAATGTATTTAAATGATAGTTGGCATGTACAAGAGGAAGATCAGAGGATCGTATGAGAAATATCAATATTAATGCGGATAGGGAAAAAGAGAGACATTTATGAATTGGGTAAATGTGTTTTCAGCCCAACGTCTAATTATTAATTATCTTCTGTTAGGTTTATTGTAGCTAAGTTGTAAAAATCACGTTATTAAAGAAAACTTCTTGTCATCTTGAAAGCAAACAGGATATTTGATTAACCCAACCTGCTCAACAGAAAAATCATTCAACCAACCCGAAGCGCAGCGCCAGGACAGCCGCCTGTGTGCGGTCATCTACCTGCAATTTCTCGAGGATCCTGCTGACATAATTACGCACCGTGCCCTCGGAAAGGAATAAATTTTGCGCGATCTCAGCGTTGGTCATGCCGTGTGAGATGAATTTTAAGATCTCTTTTTCACGTTTGGTGAGGTCCTGACCCATGGTTGTATCGCCGGGAAGAGCCTGCCGGGATAATTGATGAAATAATTTTCCGGCCACTTTTGAATCAAGCGGTGTTTTGCCTTCATTGATCTCCTGAATAGCGTTGATCAGCATTTCACGAGAAGTGTCCTTTAGAAGATAACCGTCTGCGCCGTTGCGGATAGCGTCGAACAGCCAGGCATCCGCATCATACGTAGTCAGCACCAGCACCTTTGTGTCTGGATATTTTTCCTTGATCTGTTTTGTAGCATGGATACCGTTCATGACCGGCATCTTGAGATCCATCAGCGCCACATTTGGCTTATGTTTCTCGATCAGGTCCAACGCTTCCAGCCCATTGTTAGCAATCCCGACCACGCGCAAGTTCTCTGCGGTGCTGAGGATGGCTTTTAAGCCCTGGCAGACTACTTCCTGGTCATCGCAAATAATAACGTCAATCATCTTCTCTTTCCAATACTGCTGTGACTTCTGTACCGCTATTGGGATCACTTTCAATGGCGAAAGTGCCACCCAGCATTTCCACCCGTTCACGCATCCCGCGAATACCAAGGTGCTCTTTTTTCACTTCCTTTTTCTCAAATCCATTCCCATCATCAATGACTTGCAATTTAATAGCATCCTCATCGAATAATAAGTTAATGGACACATTCTTCGCGTTCGTGTGCCGCATGGTGTTCTCCAATGCTTCCTGCGTGATGCGATACAGGCAGTGCCCGATCTCATCGGAAAGGACATCCATGCCTTTATCCAGGTGAAAACTGATCTTGAAGCCGCCCCGCCCGGAGGCGGATTTACCCATGTTTCGGATTGCTTGAGTTAATCCATAGCTTTCCAACTCGGAGGAGCGCAAGTCTACCAGTGTGCGGCGTGTTTCTGTAAGGCCATTCTTGGTGTTCACAAGGGTTTGTCCCAGCATTTTCTTTGCTCCCTCAGGATCACGATCGAATAGTGCCTTAGTCGCTTCCAATTGTACAGATACACTGCTCAGTGTGTGGGCAAGCGTATCGTGCAGTTCACGGGCCAGGCGGTTGCGTTCTTGTGTCTGGGCTAATTTTTCATTTGCGAGTGCATATTTGCGCAGCTGTTTGTTTGCACCCACCAACTGCATATGCTGCTCACGCTGTAGTGTTACCAGTTGGTTCTCTATCCATCCGACTATTGCCAGGATCACACTGCGGGCGATATCACCAAAAATATTCGCTATCGCGAAAAACAGCTCTCTCTCACCATTCGGGAAGAAAAGCGGGACTGCTTCCGCTAAAACGATTAATATACAGTAAAAGATCACTTCACGCATAGAGTACTGCCAGGCAATAAATACCAGGGGGATAATCAGGAAAAAGATCATATCCCATCGAAAAGTTGAGAACTGCCTCATTGAATGGAGACTATTAATTGAAGCAGCCGAAATAATTTGACGGGAGAAAACAGTTATCAGCGCTAACACATTCAGGATGATAAAGAAAATCGGTTTTGTAATCCTGCTCCGGATTCCTTTAAAAGAAAGAAGGAGGAGGATAAGTACCATCAATAAAATTGGTGCACTGGTAATGAAGTCAATGTCCGGTCTGCCCCCCCGCTCCAGGAAATAGAACCTTGGAGAAAAGGAACTCTGAAGTAAGAATAAAACTTGCACAAAAACAGACCAGCGCAGGATTCGAAGAACCCGCTGATCAATGATTTCTTTTACCATGAAAAGATATTAGCATGAATTACCTGAATTATTGATGTGACACCGGTCATATTAATATGTGACCACGCTCACCATGCCTGCTTACTGCTTCCATGTGTCTTTTTGACACTCCGCACGTATTATTTATTTGTAAATAAACCAATTTTTACTAGATTGGGAATTATCAGGAGAAAAAATGGATCTTAAGAACATACAGGCAAAAATATTGGAGTTTTACCAAACCCAAAAAAAATGGGTGCTGATCGGGGGCGGCATTCTTGTTGCTGCGATCATAGCGGCTGCCATGCTGATTTCACAGGGAAACGACGTTTCCGATGAAGCACAGGTAGTGTATATGGATGTCACCAGCGGAGCGATCACCGAAAGCATTGATGTTGTTGGCTCACTAGAGGCAGTACCGTCCATCACGCTTTCCTGGGAATCAGGTGGAATTGTCAGCGCGTTTGGTCTCAAGGTTGGTGATACGGTAGAAAAAGATCAAGTATTGCTGACCTTGGAAGACAGTTCATTGGCTTCCTCTATATTGCAGGCACAGACAGATTTACTGGAAGCACAAGCTATTCTTGAAAACACGCTTGTTGCCAACTCGGATCTGCATATTGCCGCGCAAACTCTGGCAGATGCGGAATACGAGCTGAGAGGTTATGAAGCAGACCGTGATTATTACAACTACAAAGGCGCTTCATGGGACTCGATTGAAAAAGCACGTGAGGAATATTATGCAATGGAGCAAATCGTCTGGGTAAAAGAAGCTGCTTATGACGCGCTTTCGCACCTTGACGCAGACGACCCCGAACGATTGGCTGCCTATGAAGACAGGAAAGCGGCCATCGAAGAATCTGATAAATATCTGCATTATCTGAGTAATTTACTGGGTACGTATTACGACCACGCGGTGGAAACTGATTTTATTCAATACGATCAGGCACTGGCAGATGTGGAAGAAGCCCGCATAGCGTATAACCGCTATCTAGACCAAACCGAAGAGATTGCTGCTGCAGAAGCAAATGTACAGGCACTGCAAAATACCATCAATCAGTCTAAGATCATCGCTCCTTTCGCTGGAACGGTCACAGAAGTCCGAGCAGTGAGCGGGGAACTTACATCCAATGGAACAGCAGCTGTACGCATTGATAATCTTGATAACCTGATGGTGGATATCTATGTCTCAGAGGTAGATATTAATAAAGTTGAAATTGGTCAAATAGTCATCCTCACCTTCGATGCGCTTGCAAACCAGGAATACTCCGGATTTGTGGAGTCTATCTCCTCAGCTGGAACATCCGAAAGTGGCGTGGTTGAATTTCGCGTGAGCGTAAAACTGGAAGACGCTGATGAAACAGTCAGACCGGGTTTCACTTCTGTGGTCAGTATCATCACCAGCCAAATAGAAGACGCGCTTCTTATTCCAACGCAGTCAATCCTCAGCCAAAATGGTACTTCTGTTGTTATGCGCGTAAATGCGGACGGCAGCATGACCGCGGTACCTGTGAAACTGGGTGCAGTTTCAGATGTGCACACGCAGGTGATCAAAGGTGATCTTGCTGTTGGTGATCAACTGGCAGTTACTGTAACGTCTTCATCAGGCGAAATACCATTTGATGGGAGTCTTATGCGTGAAATGGGCCAGGTAACTGGCAATGGTCCTGGCAGTGGACAAAAGTCCAAATAGATAGGCAGGTAAAAAAATGACAAAGAAAAATAACGTGGTTGAAGCCATTGACCTCTTCAAGACTTACCAGATGGGTGAGATCGAGGTACATGCCCTGCGCGGGCTCTCATTAACGATCAAAAAAGGTGAGGTTGTCGCGATCATGGGTCCCTCCGGGTCTGGCAAATCAACCCTGATGAATATCCTCGGCTGTTTGGACCGTCCTACGAGCGGAAAATACCTTCTCAATAGAGAGAATGTACAGGATTTGGAAGGCGACCAATTGGCCGATATCCGAAACCGTCAGGTGGGTTTTGTTTTTCAATCCTACAACTTGATGTCGCGCTCGACTGCATTATCAAATGTGATGATGCCACTGCGCTATCGGCGGAATAATGGGCACATGGATCTCAAACAAAAAGCAGAAGAATTACTCGTGCGCGTAGGATTGGAAGACCGCATGACCCATAAACCTTTTGAGTTATCTGGTGGACAGCAGCAGCGAGTGGCAATCGCCCGTGCGCTGGTGAATGACCCCGCGATTATATTGGCGGATGAACCCACCGGAAACCTGGATTCGAAATCAGGAGATGAGATCATGGATCTATTGCTGGATCTGAATAAAGAAAAAGGAGTAACACTGATCATTGTGACACACGATCCTAAAGTAGCAGCGATAACACAGCGGACCGTGCATTTGCTAGATGGAAGGGTGCAAAATGACAAATAGTTGGAGGTTCTTAAAGGAAGCGTTGGAAAGCCTCAACGCGAATAAATTACGGACAGGATTGACGATGCTCGGCATCGTTATCGGTGTCGCGGCAGTCATCTCAATGTTGGCTGTTGGTAAAGGCGCGGAATCATCGATCACGGGCTCTATTGAAACAATGGGTTCTAACCTGCTATTTGTAAAGGTGAATAATGATGCCACCAATCCCAGCCCATTAACATTGGCAGACGCAGAAGCGATTGTTGAATCTGGCGGTGCACCAGGTGTTTTAGCGGTTGCTCCTACAGTATCACAAAACAAAGAAATTTCGTTCAGCGGCAGCAGTCTAACCACATCCATCACGGGTTTAACCCCTGATTATTCCTCCGTGCGTAATGAAGATGTATCTGTGGGCAGGTTCATTTCAGAGCAAGATATAGATAACCATGCAACAGTGGCAGTGATCGGAATGGATATTGTGGATGAACTATTTGGTTCAACCACAGATGCTCTGGGAGGCAAACTGAGAATTGGAAACAATCTTTACCAAGTGGTAGGGGTGCTTGACTCCAAGGGCGGCACTGCCTTTGGGTCATCTGACAATCAAGTGTATGTGCCTATCACCACCGCACAGTCACGCTTGTTTACTCGATCCAGCGCATACGCGGAAGTCGATTTGATCTCAGTAGGAGCGGTCAGTTCGGAACTGATGAATAATGCGATGAATGAAGTTACCAATATCCTGCGTACACGTCACCGGATCAGTGGCGATGAGGAAAATGATTTTGATGTATTCTCTCAGGAAACTTTTACAGAAGCTGCTTCATCCATCACCGGGGTGCTGACAGTGTTCCTGGGCGGCATCGCGGCTATCTCCCTGCTTGTTGGCGGAATCGGCATCATGAATATCATGTTGGTGTCGGTCATCGAACGTACAAAAGAGATTGGACTGCGTAAAGCAGTAGGCGCACGCGAAAAAGACATACTATTGCAGTTTCTTGTCGAATCACTCATCATTGGGCTGGTCGGCGGCCTTATTGGCGTCCTGCTTGGGTGGGCTATCTCTTCAGCCATCAGCAATGTTGCTATGATGAGCGGTACAGTCATGAACGCGGAGATGAGCATGGATTCCATCCTTCTGTCGGTGATCTTTTCTATATCGGTAGGTTTGGTATTTGGAATATATCCCGCAAGGCGGGCGGCAAAACTTGAGCCTGTCGAAGCGCTGCGGTCAGAATAAGGGGATATGGTGAAAATTAAAATGGATATAAATAGTATCAAAGAAAAAATGATTGATTTTTATCAGGTAAAAAAACGCCTGGTGTGGATTGGCGGCGGCATCTTATTGGTTGCAGCAGCCGCGCTCGTGATTTTCTTCCCGCGAGGAGCCACTGCTGCAGAAAACACGCAATATGCGCAGGTCAGCCGCGGCTCAATCACTGAAAGCATAGGTGAAGTAGGGTATGTGGAAGCTCAACCTTCTGCTGTTATCACCTGGCACTCCGATGGGATTGTTGGAGAATTTGACCTCCAGGTCGGGAACCAGATCATGAAGGACGATGTCCTCATAGAATTAGAACTCAGCTCATGGTCTAATGAATCCCTGCAGGCACATTCAGCTTTGCTGGATGCGCAGATTGCACTGGAAAAGATTCTCGGCGCAGATTCGGATTTCCAAACTGCTTTACAAACACTTACTGATGCGGAATGGACTCTGAGAGATAAGAAAGAAGATCGGGATGCCTGGAATTACGGTGGGTCTTCCGATGAACGAATAGATGCGGTACTTGCCAATTATGAATCAGCAAAACAAGCGCTGTGGGTATTGGAAGCAGAATATGAGGCGCTGCGATTAACTCTGGATGAAGATGACCCTGTGTTGATCGAAGTGGTTGAAGTTATCCAGACCACCAACCTGGAACGAGACAGCTACCTGCGTGCGCTCAACCAGATCCTTGGACATCCCTATGATCTGGATGTAGAAACAGATTTCATTGAATATGATCAGGCCAAAGCGGCAGTTGAGCAAGCCCGCGCCGCATACAAACGCCTGATGGATAACAGCCAGGAAATCGCCGCTGCGAAAGCCAATGTACAGGCACTCCAGAACACTGTCAACATGGACAAGATCATCGCGCCCTTTGATGGGACGGTGACAGAGATCAGCACAAGACCTGGTGAAATGGTCCAAAGTGGTACACAAGCAGTTCAACTGGACGACCTCGATAATCTGGTCGTTAATATTGATGTGTCTGAGATCGATATCAGCAAAGTGGAGATCGGACATCCAGTTGTGATCACTTTCGACGCGCTGCCGTATCAGGAATACAATGGCTCAGTATCCAGTATTTCTTCAGCAGGGATGGATAAGAACGGTACCGTTGAATTCCGTGTGACGGTAACCGTAGAAGACGCGGATGCATCTGTCAAGCCGGGTTTCACAGCTGTAGTAAGTATCATCACCAGCCAGGCTGCAGATACGCTGCTTGTTCCCAATCAAGCAATCAGGAATATTAATGGGAATAATTCAGTAGTGATTGTGGGCGAAGACGGTGCTCCCATGCCGATGAGAGTAGAAGTGGGTGCCAGTTCAGAAGCGTTCACTGAGATCATCAGCGGGAATCTCATGGAAGGAGACCAATTGGTCATTGTTGTTAATTCAGTTGGCACCGGATTTGGCGGTGGTTTCGGTTTGATGGGCGGCATGGGCCAAGCCGCAGGTGGTGGTGGTGGACGATTACAAGATCAGTCAAAATAGATATGAAAGGAAAAGAAAATGAATAAGACAGTAAAAACAATTGCTTGGATATGCCTAGTGCTTGGTTTGTTAGGTATGGCGGTAGAGGTGGGCGTATATGTACGCGCCCGCTCGTTCGCAGCACAGTTTCAGGAATCCGTTGAAGCTGGGG
>Ga0209345_10002039_pt1 | contig 23147 bp, 30 predicted proteins | sample Cruoilmetagenom7_FD_187294 | JGI IMG/M metagenome (GOLD analysis project Ga0209345, IMG submission 187294) | Oil polluted marine microbial communities from Coal Oil Point, Santa Barbara, California, USA - Sample 7 (SPAdes) (version 2) | ecosystem: Environmental > Aquatic > Marine > Oil seeps ...
TATTTAGTAATTAGTAAGTTAACCCTGTATTGGCCAAGATGAAAACGATTAAACGGAAACCACCATTGCAAAAGCACTTACTAAAGTCGATTAGAAAATCAGGTATCAGGATTCCTACTAATCGGCTAATCCCCTCTATTTTTATTAGGCAAGCGGAGTAATCATCATGTTCGCATTAAAGTTAAGAGGTAGTTATCAGTTCACGTGTGTTACCAGCACCCTGGAAGATACACAAAAGGCAGTTACCAAGGCTTACTATGCTTGGCGTGGAATGCGACCGAAGGGTTCCGAATCCACCTATGAGGATTTCATGGTTAACCGTACCATCGTGAAATTGACTGTTACTAAGGCGGAAACTAACAATGCCTAATGATGACGAGTATGAAGTACCCGGTAAAATGAGTCTTGAAGATTTTAAAATACTGTATAAGCTATGGTCAAGTTCTTATGATGACCCAAATCCACCTCGGGATAATAAACGTACCAAAACACGGCTAAACAGAACCGCGAAGGGTATGGGTAAACGTAATGATAAGGCCGATAAGCAGTGTGATTTTATTCAGCTAGGTAGAAGTACCCCAAAGGCCCAATTCTTTATTAATAAGGATGGCCCATGCGGTACTTTCGGTTTTTGGCTACCAAAATCGGCCATCGTAGACCAAGTTGAATCACCCGCTGGGGAGCGGTATGTACTGGTCGCCCCTTGGTGTAAAGTTAAAACCATTGAATATATTTAGGAATAAATATTATGACACATCACGCAAAACTATCCCCAAGCGCATCCAAACGATGGATGTCATGTGCTGGGTCAGTTGGGCTAATTGAAAAACTAGCCCCCAAAGAAACCTTCAACCGCTATGCTGCAGAAGGTACCGTGGCACATACCATAGGCGAGAAATCCCTGTTAGAAGGTAAACCGTCCGTTGGATACAAGGGTGAAAAACACGAAGTGGATGGTTTTACCTTTACTGTTAATGACGACATGATTGAGGCCGTCACCGAATATGTCGATTATATAGAAGATACCATTGGTAGCGCCGATGGTGAATTCCAAATGGAGGTTGAGGTATGGTGCTCATTAGAGTCGCTCGGCCTACCTGGATTGGAAGGCGGTACAAGCGATAGCATATTGATTAACCGAGAAGACAAATTCATTGAAGTAATCGATTACAAGCATGGGCAAGGCGTAGCAGTTGAGGTTGAAGGTAATACACAGGCCATGCACTACGCACTAGGGGCATTGATAAAACTGGGTGTTAAACCGGGTGACGATTGGGACATTCAGATGACTATTGCCCAACCTAGATCGCATCACCCAGATGGCAGAATTCGCAGTTGGGGGATTTCATCCGATGCGCTTTTCACTTGGCAAGACGATGTTCTTATACCCGCCGTCAATCTTACTTATCAAGACGACGCCCCGTTCGTACCTAGTGATGATGGATGTCGGTTCTGCCCGGTGGCTGGTAACTGCCCCGCGCTTTATGAGAAGACTCAAGAATTAGCCATTGTAGATTTTACGGACGACGCTTTTCCATCACCCATTACAATGACCTCCGAACAAAAGCGTATCGTGATGGATCATGCTGCCATGCTTCGCGGCTTTATAGTAGCTGTGGAAAACCAAATTAAATTGGAAGTGGATGAGGGGTCTACTGATTACGAAAACCATTACAAATTGGTTAGGAAGACAACCCACCGTAAATTCATAGGGGATGCGCTGGATCCAGACTTCTCGGAATTGTTAGACCATTTGGATCGTGATAAAATATTTGTAGAAAAACCCCTTTCGATGGGTGCTATTGAAAAGAACCTTAAGAATGCATTAGGTGTTAAAATGGCAAAAGAAATTATGGGTGACTTAACAACGAAACCGATTGGTGAACTTGTAGTTGCCCCTATAGCTGATAAACGTAAGGCCGAACTACCAAGCGTAGTCAGTGACTTCGATGGTTTAGATGACTAAACCGCTTTAAACTTTAAACAGTAAAACAGGAAGTAATATCATGGGTAAAATCATTATTCAAAACGTTCGTTGTTCGTATGTATTTGTCGAAACACCTCGTAAGAAGGAAAACGGTGAAGACGGCAAGTACTCCATTCAAATCTTAATACCGAAAGATGACCCCCAAATCAAGAAGATCCAGCGGCTTGTCAAAGAAGCCCTGGAAGAAAAGCATGGTGCAGGGGCATGGAATAAGAAGGGTATGTATAAGCTACCTTTGCGCGATGGTGACGAAGAACGTGACGGCGAAGAATATAACGGTATGTATTTCATGAATGCCAATAGTGGCCGAAAGCCGGGCATCGTAAATCGTAATGGTGAACCGGCGGATCAGGATGATCTTGAAGAGTTCTGCTATAGCGGGGCGGTATTCCACGTTTCCATTAACGTTTATGGATTCAAGGCAAAAGACGGTAGTAAGCCCGGTGTAGCAGTTGGTTTGAATAACCTTATGCTCCGTAAAGCTGGTGAGCGATTGGATGGATCTGTCGCTGCTACTAGCGATTTCGCTGATTACAGTGATTCTGGTACAGATGATGATGATGAGTTTGATGATTTATAGCCATTAGCCATCGGTTAGATCATAGGGGGTTTCGGCCCCTTGTGATTTATTTTCTAAATAGTGAAATAAAAGCTTGTTTATCTGTTTAGAAGTGATATAATGAACTCACAAACACAAAACAGTCAAACAGGAAAACAGCCATGAAAACAATCAACGTACTTAGCACTCCCTCCGAAAACAAACTTGCCGAAATCACAGCTAACTATAATGAGATGGCGGAAGCACTTGGCAAGAACCCAATTAAGAAGTTCCGCGATAAACCAACGGCCATTAAACGCCACGGCCAAATCCTTGATTTATACCTCGTGCATGTTGCGGATCAAGAGTTAGAAGAAACCACTAAGGAAAAAGCGAGCAAACCCACCGAGGCCAAGTCAACTAGCAAGCCAAAATACGATTTGTCAGGGTCTTTGTCACTTGGCGAAACTTCTTACAGCCCAAAAGAAGATTCTATTAATAGTTTTATTATGGATCGGCTAGGATATGATTTAGCTGTGCCGCTAACAGGTGATGCAATGATCGATATCATCATCGATTTATTTCGCCGCCCCCGCGATGGTAGTAAGGTCAACACTACTTTCGCCCGTTTATCCATTATTTGGTTAATTAAAGAAGGCCACATTGAATTAGGAGGTTAATCATGACTTATGCTAAAAGAACAGGTATGTCAACCAACCGAGTAACCAAAGATGAACTTTACGAGTTAGATGGCGATTATCATATCAAAGATGATAATGGTAGGCACATGGCCCCCAAACTATCTAACCCTGATTATTGGGAAATCGTAAATCCACCCGAACATACCGCCGAATCACAATCTGTAAAATTGGAGAACGACATGTTAACTGTAGAACCTGTAATCTTGATAAATGACCGTAAGTCTGATCAATTCACGGCCGAAGATATTATCGATTTGGTCATTGAGGAAGAAGCCAAAATTAAAAGATTGAATACCATTAATACTAAATCCCCCGAAATTGAAAAGTTAAAATACCATCACCAAAACTTAATCCGTGATCTATTGGAAATACTGGAAAACAGAGGTTAATCATGTTCTATCTTATTGATTTTGACAAACGTGAAGCAGTGGCCAAGTCCGATAAGATAAGCATGTTTGAAGATTATATTCATTCAAACGACCTCGGTATGGCATTGGTAATAATCAGTTCTGAAGATGAACTGGTTATGGAACTATCCATTGTTGAAATGCAGTCTATGTACGATGGTATTAGTGACCACCCCCGCACCTTCGTTGACGATGATGAGGCCGCATCAATCACGTGGAGCACATTGCAAAGCGTGGAAGAGACCATCCCAAAATTCACCCCGGCATTGGGTAAACGCTTAATCAAACAGGCTGGGTCAGATAGCTCGAGCGCTACCGACCAATCGAAAAAGGCTACCCCGACCAAACACACCAGCCCAAAAGAAAAGGCGGCTGATGGCGTAGCAAAGCGTCGTAAATCCAAGTTTCTAAATGCTGTATTTGAAGTCGGTGCGGTTGAGCCATTAAAAGGTAGACACACCCAGATGGTGAATTTGGTGGAAGACAATATGGGCGAGGCCACTTATGCCGAATTATGTGAGTTGCTAAGTAATCACAAGGGTAGACCTGACGAGCATATTGGGTTCGCTGTCCGTAAAGGCTTCTTATGTATTGCGGAAGATCTATGAAAGAAGATAAGCAGGACTCATTTATCTACCGTTGCCCTGTTAATGGTAATCAGATAAATATAAAAACAGTACAAAAATCAAGGCAGTGCCCTTCCTGTGGCCACCAATTATTATTCAAATGGGATCATGCTTGTAGTACCAGAGGTAAATGGTTTCGCCCTAGTCTGTGGGAACGGTTACAAGGCGAAAGAGCTATTTTTAAATCCAACGCATTAATGAAAAATGGCGGATAAAATGTTTGAGAATGTTACGTTTTATATTCCAAGTAAAGGCCGAGCCAACAATCAATTGACATTAGCCAACCTTAGCCCTGAGGCTAGGAGGGCGACTTGGATATTGGTAGACGATGATGAAGTGTGGGATTATGAAGACGCCGGTAATTACAACGTTATCCCAATGCCAGACGGTGTGACTGGCATTGGTAATGTGCGTCAATGGGCTGTTGATAATTGCCCTACCCCTTATCTGTTCCTATTAGATGATGACATGGTGTTTTTCGTAAGGGAACAGCCGGGTTTGCCAAAGCTAAGAAAGACGACGGCGGATGATATTAATAGTATGTTTTCTGAATTGGTAGATTGGATGGATTTTGACGGCGTACCTGTTGTCGGTCTTAGTGCTAGACAAGGTAATAATCATGTAGAAGGTGATTATGTGGAAGCCACCCGGCAAATGAATTTCCACGGTATTGATGTCGATAAATTTAAAGAATTGGGACTGGTATTTAATGGGCAGGAGGTGATGGAAGATTTCTTCATGACATTAACCCTGTTGACAAAAGGCTACGCCAATCGAGTGTTCTATAAATACTGTTGGAATCAAATTGGCTCCGGTGCGGAAGGTGGGTGTAGCAGTTACCGCACATGGGAACTTCAAAAACTATGCGCTGAAAAACTACGGGATTCATTTCCTGATTTTGTGACTGTAGTTAAAAAGAAAACAACCAGCGTATGGAAAGAATTCGGCGAACGTTATGATGTTCGGGTACAGTGGAAAAAGGCTTATACTTTCGGGAGAAGTAACAATGTATAAACAAGACGCACCCTTTGCAATACAAGTTGAAATGACTAAAGGTTGTAACCTACAATGTACATTTTGTGGGATTAATGGTTTTCAAGAAAAACCTAATTCCAATTTTGATTTTATGACTTTGGAAACTGCGCAGGTATTAGCAGACCAAATTGATTTCGCAGGTTGGAATAGCCGTATTGAATTCGCAATGCACGGTGAACCGACTATGAATAAACAGTGGTTGGAAATTATTTCTATTTTCCGTAAAGCTTTACCGGGCCACCAACTGATGGTCACTTCCAATGGCGGGGGTATTGTCGCTTCGCGTGAAATTAATAATGTTGTCACTGAGTTCTTTGAGGTGGGTGGGACTATTCTCGCCATTGATGAATATCAAGATATTAATTTGTCAGATAAAATTCGCGCTGGGATTGATGAATTTGCGTTAGACGATATGGGGGTTTCCATTTACGAATATCCCAGTAATAAAAAGGGTAACCCACACCAGCGGTCAAAGAAAAAGTTTCTAAGTTTTATCGCCCCTATTGATATTACCAAAGGCGGTACCCATGCGAGCCTCGGCAATCACTGCGGTAGCGGTGGTGAATTGGACATGGGTTTATCTAGCGCATTATGTGCCAAGCCGTTTCGGGAAATCAGTATTAATTGGGACGGATCAATTAACATTTGCTGTAATGATTTTATCGGCGAATACACTTGCGGCAATATTCTTGAAATGGATATTGTAGAAATTTGGCAGGGTAAGTTATTTAATTCGGCTCGTAAATATTTAATGAATCGTGAGCGAGGTGCGCTTCGCCCTTGCCGTGGCTGTAATCATAAAAGTTATCGCGTGGGTTTATTACCTGATAAATTCGGAAAGGTGGATTTACCAAAGCCTGATTTCGATGATGCCGATAATATCGAATTGGCTACCAAGGGCGGCCCGGATAGAAAACCGACTACATTGGCACGTAAAAACATTATCCCAGTATTGAACTTATCAGAACGGTCGGAGTGGGAATAAAATGTTAACCCATAACCAAGAACAAATGGTGTATTGGATTACAGAACGGGAAACTATCCGTAAGGTTAAAGAAGCCAATCTGCCAAAACCGTGGTCAACCAATCCAGTCATGCAAGAAACTTATTTCTGTAACGTTAACCGGGAAGACGATAGAGTGACTCGCTGGTTACGTGAAAATTGGAACTATAATCTAGCACCTGAGTTCTATGATTTCGCAATGATTGTCGCTCGTATTTTCAACCTTCCAACTACGCTTGATATCCTCGGCCAACCAGTAGAAACTCACATTTGGTTAGAACATGCAAGGGAAGTATTGGAAGATCGTAAATTCAATGATGAGCGTATTTGGAACGGCGCATACATTATAAGCACGAATGGTAAGAAGATTGATAAGTTGACTTATTGCTTGGGATTGCTTGAAAAGATTGCACTTAGTCCTAGAATTACTTACAATTGCTCAACATTAGCGGAAGCCCACAAAGAGCTGATGAAGCTGGAGGGTTTAGCTAGTTTCCTAGCAGGGCAAGTGGTAGCCGATTTAAAGAACAGCCCCGGTCATCCATTGCAAAAGGCTGAGGATTGGAACTTATTCAGCGCTCCCGGCCCGGGTAGTTTACGTGGTCTAGAGTGGTTTTGGGAAGAGAAGGTAACAGGTAGAAATTACCATGAAAAAATACAAGATGCGTATGATCTGTTGAATTTTGAATTGCCGGAATCAATATTATCGGTCTTGTGTATGCAGAATCTACAGAATTGTTTCTGCGAATATGATAAATTCATGCGCGTAACTAACGGAACAGGTCGTTCCAAAAGAAAATACAAGGGGAAATGAATATGTATGTAATTGAATGTGATAGTGTTAATGATGCTCTTGCTAAGGGTTTGCGTCTAATTGGGGCATATGGCGTTGAAATACCCAGCCGCAACGGTCCGACCATTGAAGTCGACGCCCCTGTTACTACAGTCTATAACAAACCATGGAACAAGGTACTAATAAGTAAGACTCGGGATGCCAATCCCTTCTTCCACCTTATGGAATCCCTCTGGATTTTATACGGTAGAGAAGATGTTAAATTTTTAACCGAGTTCAATAAGCGCATGGGGGATTACAGTGACGATGGTTTGGTATTCAATGCCCCTTATGGTCATCGGCTACGAGATAGTTTTGGAATTGACCAAATCCGAAGCATAATCGACATACTGAAAGAAGATCCAAATAGCCGACAGGCAGTAGGTCAAATTTGGGATGTTTCCGATTTGCGCAAGGGAACTAAAGACAAAGCCTGTAACATGCAAACCGTATTCCGAATTCGCAATGGTAAGCTAGACCTCACTGTTTACAACCGTTCCAACGATGTTATCTGGGGTGCATACGGTGCCAATGCGGTTCAATTTAGCACTCTCTTAGAATACGTTGCTGCCAAGGTTGGTGTTCCAATGGGCACATACACACAAGTCAGCAATTCTTACCATGTGTACACCGACGGCCCCGGCGGGGAAGTGTACAATCGCCTGATAAATAATCAAGAATCCATAGCCCATACCGTTGTATATGACCAACCCAATTCGACTCAAATATTAATGACCTCTGGGGATATGGAATTATTTGACCGTGACTTAAACTCATTCTTTTATGTCTACGACTCATACGGTTTGGCAGAACTTGGCGAGTGTACCCATTGGCAATCTGATTACTTTAAGTGCTTGGTAATGCCGATGCTATGTACATTTCTAATACATAAAGCCAATGGTCCAGAACATGCCTTGCAATATGTTAATGCGATAAAATCTGATGATTGGCGTATGGCCTGTCGCCACTGGTTAGAAAACCGAGTTAAATAAAAACAACCAAACACACAAAACACCTAAAACAGCCGAACAGGAAAACACTTATGAACAATATGAATATTCGAAATGTACTTCACAGCGGGGACGTGGTGCGTTTCCACAATCATGTCGGTATAGATAAACAGAAAATGTCAGACCATCAGTGGGGGGTGGCTTTAATAGTCCAACACATTTACCCCGATTGTTCCAAGGGTTTGCTGATGGCAGCCCTGACGCACGATGCAGCTGAATATTTGACCGGGGATATACCATTCCCAACCAAACAGGCAAACCCTGAACTCGGTAGCATACTGCGAGGGATTGAGCGTAATTGGGAGGAGAAGAACGGTGTTGATTTTGATCTATCCCAATTAGAACATTCGGTTCTAAAGATGGCCGATACCCTGGAAGGAATGTGGTATTGTGTGCATCAGGTTAGGCTCGGTCATATTAATGCCAAGCGCCCATTTCGTAAATGGCGCATGTTCTTTACCAGCACCTTCTCAAATCAACAGGACGAGTTCCCTAGGGCTTTTGATTTATTAAATAAAATTATCACGGAAATGGGAGAATTATAATGGGTGTAAATGATTACCAAATAGGCGGATCACACTACAAAGGCGAAGGTGATTATCAACATTGGGACTGGGTGATAGATAACGGACTTCACTATCTACATGGATGTGCAACTAAGTATATCCTCCGATGGAAAAGTAAAAACGGCGTTGAGGATTTAAGAAAAGCCGTGCATTATTTGACCAAGGCCGAAGACCGTTGTATTAGATATTACAAATATGAAACTCATCAAAAACTAATGATAATGGATGACTCCTATCGCACATTCTACGATGCTATTCCACAAGTAGAACGCGATATTATACATGCTATATTGGGGTCTAATGTGACAATGGCACAGCATCTATTAGCGCATCTTATCGCATCGGAATGCTCAGTTGGTGAAGCTAATTCTAATTATACTAATCAAGGATAGGGTGGAAGCCGATGTTAATTTCTTACAATGGTTTATTAGATTTAATTTATAATAATATCATTAATGCCGATGTTGAAAATGTAAACTCATCGTCTATTGATATTACTTTGGGGAACCGACTGTTGGTTGAAAGCCAACCCTTTGATCCGAATAACAGGGTGGTGGATATATCGGACAAGGACCAATGTATAACCACCGTGGAATGGTTTGGGGCAAATGGCGAACCTTTCATCCTATTACCCGGTGAATGTGTTTTGGCAAGCAGTATGGAGACCTTTAATCTACCCAATCACATCTCGGCCGAATACAAATTGAAATCCAGCATGGCCCGTAATTTCTTAGAACATCTAAACGCCGGTTGGTGTGACGCCGGTTGGCACGGGAGTAAGCTAACACTAGAGTTTAAAAACATGAATCAGTATCATGCCTTAGTCATTCGCCCTGGAATGAAAATCGGGCAAGTGGTTTTCTTCAATCATGAATCAGTCCCCGATGAAAAAAGCTATGCCGTACGAGGTCAATACAACGGCGACCAATCCGTGCAAAAAAGCAAAGGTGTGAAATGAAACTGGACAAAATGATAACACTTGATATTGAGTGTTATCCGAATTATTTGCTGGTTATGTTTAAGCAGGTGGTTGGTGATAAAGTTATTTATTTTGAAAAGTTTAATAATTCCGACCTGCACACAAAAAACATATTCCATATTTTATCCAAGTATACAATCGTCACATTCAATGGTAATAAATATGACGCCTGTATATTGGAGGCAGCGGTGGCCGGGTTTTCAAACGAGACTATCCATCGTATCAGTGAATTTTTAATTGTGGAGAAACAGCAACCGTGGCAAGCCAGAAAACAGTTCGGCTTCACCGCCCTCGATATGGACCACATTGATCTGATCGAAGTGGCCCCGTTAAGCGCTAGCCTTAAGATTTACGGCGGTCGGATGCACACCAGAACACTCCAGGATTTACCAATAGAACCGGGTACCATAATAGAGGCCGAAGACTTACCCGGTATGCGCCACTATTGCGAAAATGATAATAACCTAACTGCAGAGCTATTGGAAAAGTTGAATTCTGAATTGGACTTACGGGAATCCATGTCTTCGGAATATAATGTGGATTTACGTTCAAAGTCTGATGCACAAATTGCCGAACAGGTTATTAAGAAGGAATTGGATGATAAATATGATATCCGAGTTACCCGGCCAAAGGTAGAGGAGAGTACACGGTACAGGTATATCCCCCCTGATAATTTGGTATTTGAAACCGAAATATTAAAAGATTTATTTCGGCAATACACCACCCGGCCTTTCTCTGTTGGTAAAAGCGGTCATATCGCTTTTGATTTTGAGATGTGCGAATCCGACCGTATAAAATCAGGAAAGAATAAAGGGAAGATGCCTGAAAAGAAACAAAAGTTAAAATTTATGATCTCCGGCACAAAGTACACGGTCGGGGTCGGTGGTTTACATAGTAATGAAAAATCAGTACGTCATACTAACGAGCACGATATATTGAGGGAATACGATGTTGAATCCTTCTACCCTCGTATCGTGTTGAATAACGAACTGGCACCCCGACATATTGGTAGCCCCTTTCTAAAAATCTATAAGTCTATTGTTGAGCGAAGATTGAATTCTAAGGTCTTACAGAAAGCAGCTAAGAAAAAAGGCGACGAGAAGGAAGAATCATTCCATAAGATAATAAACGAAAGTTTGAAAATTACCATTAACGGGCTGTTCGGAAAACTCGGTAGTAAATGGTCATGTTTTTATTCCCCGGACTTAATGATGCAGGTGACCGTAACCGGACAACTATCCTTGTTGATGCTGATAGAGCAAATGGAGTTGGCCGGTATATCGGTGGTCAGTGCCAATACGGATGGTATCGTAGTTAAAATGGATCCGTCATTGGAAAGTACCGCCGAAGATATAATTTCCACTTGGGAATTTGATACCGATTATAAAATGGAAGCTACCAACTATGAGAGTCTAAATAGTAGGGATGTCAATGCCTACATTGCGATAAAAGAAAACAGCGTCAAGGGAAAAGGCGCGTATGTCGATCAGTTAGGTGCTTTTGAGATGCTACGCCATAACCCTGAGCACGGGGTTTGTTCTGACGCAGTCAAAGAATTCTTAAGAAACGGCACACCATTAGAGACAACCGTAACCGAATGCAAAGATATTAGAAAGTTTATTAGTATCAGAACTGTCAACGGGGGTGCTATTTATGAAGGGGAATTATTGGGTAAGGCGATTAGATGGTATTACGGTGCCTCGGAGTTAGACTGCATCAGATATAATACCAATGGGAATAAGGTACCGAAATCAGATGGGGCAGTTCCGCTAATGAATCTACCTGCCGAATTACCTTTCGATATGGATTATCAATGGTATATAGACAAATCAAACGAGATTCTCAAAAGTATCGGATATAACAAGTAAGGTTTACATTCCGGTACTCATTTGTAATAATAAACCTTCTGGTAATATCACCGGGTAAACCAAAACAAACGGGAAACAATCATGGCCACACAATCTGAAGAACTAAAGAAAATCAAAGCTGATAAAAAAGCATTAAACGAACGGCAGAAAGCTATTCGTGATTCTCTAAATGAAACCAAAGCCGAACGAAAAGAAGTTCGTACGGCACAAGCTTTGGCTCGTAAAGAAATCCGCGCACAAAAATCAAACTTACGCGAATTGACTGCCAAAATCTACAGCACCTTTTCGAATGGTGATTCCGAAGCACTTGATTCATTAGCTGATGAAATTACAGAATCGTCGGCTACATTGGTTGGAACAATCCGCACTTTCGCAGAAGCAGCGGGTACCCTGGAAGAACTCTAGCAACTCACTCTTTACCGGGTAGCGGTTACAAAACACCCTACCCGGATACCTCCTAATGTCTACCTCTGAATTCTTATCCCGCGCATCCAAGCGCATAGCTAAGAAAAAAGAAATAAAAGAAATTGATATAGAATTGGCCTTTGTTAAATATGCCAAGTCGAACAAGTGTTCCGCATTAAAACTCATATTTCTAAACAAACGTGGGTTTCCAGATAGAACTATCCTATGTCCAGGGGCTAGGTTGTTTTTCATAGAGTTTAAACGGAATGGTAAGAAGCAGTCCCCCCTTCAAAAGAAAACCCAAATTACCCTGGAGTCATTCGGCTTTGAATATTATGTGTGCGATATGCAGGGTCAGGCGGAACAACATTTGGATGAATTCTTAGATGACTTCTGAGTTATGGGTACCAAAGGGGTACCAGCGGACGGGGGTGTCTTTTATGCTAAGCGACCCAGAATCAGGTTTATTTTTAGACCCCGGACTTGGTAAAACCTCAATCAGCCTTGCCAGTATTAAAATATTAAAATACGCATCTAGGATTAAATCTGTTCTGATGGTTGCCCCTCTTACCGTCTGTTATAACACTTGGCCTGATGAAATTAACAAGTGGTCTAATTTCAATTGTCTGTCTAGTACCATATTACACGACCAAACCAAAGACTCATTATGGGGGCCAAGAAAAGACATCTACCTAATTAACCCCGAGGGATTGGAATGGCTCCATAAGGAATTGCTATCCGGTTTGTCCCAAGGTAAGAAAAGCCCATTTGACGTACTTTGGATTGATGAAAGCACCAAGTTTAAGAATCATGAATCAGCGCGGTTTGATTTACTGGTAGATATGATGCCGCTGTTTAAACGGCGACACATAATGACCGGCACCCCAGCACCAAAAACCCTGATAGATTTATGGTCTCAAGTTTATCTATTGGACGAGGGTAAAACCTTCGGTAAGAATTTTTATAAATTTAGAAGTAAGTATTTCCAAGCGAATGATTGGAATAAGTATGATTGGCAATTGAAAGATTTCGCAGAGGGTGAAATACACGATGCTATTTCACCAAAGGTATTAGATATATCCGCGGATGATCATCTTAATATGCCAGATAAGATTTCCAATTATATTGATGTCCATTTACCGAAGAAGGCGATAGAACAATATAAGGCAATGGAGAAAGAATTCTTTGTGGCCCTTGACGAAGGTGAATTATCAGCCGATGCAGCGGCACAGGCTATGGGAAAATGCCACCAGATATCAAATGGGAGGGTATACGAAAACATCCCGGAAGACCTAACTGAAGATGAAGAACGCGAGTTTAGAAAAACACGTAAGGTAATACCAATACACACAGCCAAAGTAGAAGCCCTTCAGAGGTTGGTAGACGAGTTAAATGGTAAGCCTTTGCTAGTTAGCTACCACTTCCGCCATGACCTACTAGCAATCAGAGAAGCATTCGGGGAGGTACCTTATATCGGAAGCGGGGTTAGTACATCCGAAACAAGGCGGTTAATCGGGGAATGGAATAAAGGTAACTTGCCGATATTACTTGGCCATCCCGCTGCTATGGCTCATGGGTTGAACATGCAAAGCGGTGGAAATGATATTTGTATCTTTAGTCTACTATGGGATTTGGAATTATATCTTCAGTTCATAGCTAGGGTTTATAGACAGGGGGTCACTGGCACCGTTAGAATTCACCATCTGGTTTCAAAAAATACCATTGATGAAGTTATGGTTAGACGTCTTGGTGAACGGGACGGTAATCAGAAAACCCTGAGAATGGCAATCAGGGCTTATCGTGATGAGCACAACTTATCTTAATCTTTCTTTCGACCAGAAACCATTCCTGGTAATACACCGCCGCCCATGTAAAGACCAAGTACACAAAGTACAGGCCAAAAAACATAATCGGACATTGCGAAAGCAAGCATTTCTTCACGAACTTCGATTTTAGGTATTAAAGCCTCAACCCATATAGCAACAATCACATTGAGGCCAACCAATAGCCACAAAAATGACACAGTAAACGCGATAATCCGCTGTACTATCTTGAATGGGCCAAGGGCTTCCAGCTGTTTGATACCCCATTGGCGAACTTCGAGTGCGTCACGTGCTTTCTCAGCGTCGGAATGGTGTAGATCATTAGCCCAACCACCGGCACGGACTAAAAGCCCCTCGTCTTTATCTAACAGGTTGTCAACTGCCTTTTCTGTTCCGAATAACCTACCTAGAAATCCCATCATATCCTTTCGATTTCCACGGTGAATTCGTCGGGTAGTAGGTTCATTAATTTGGCGAGCGTGGCTTTGCTGTTTGTCACATCGAGTATGGAATCCCCGTACAAATATTTAAGACTATCCCCAACCAACACACATCCTTTAATTTGACGTGTGTGGTTACCCGTATGGATTTCAATCATACTTCGGCCGGGTACATCCTTTAGTAAAATAACTTCGCCGTGCTTTGGTGAATTGTACTTTACAGCACGATAAGTACCTTCCGGTATACAGGAAATATTCTTCCTGTTATCCAGCCACGGTAATTCCAAAGACAGACAACGGAAATCGCCACATTCCAATCGCCCTATTGTGCAATCTTTATTTTTCCATGTTGATATTTTAATCATGATTTTGATCTCTTTAAGTTCTCAATATCTTCCAAGGCTATATGTAATATCGCCGCTAACAAGGGTGTGATACGACCGTAATCGAGCGTTTGATAAATAGGTTCGCCGCTACCATCTTGCCCATCGTAATCACCGACTACAGCGGATGGCACTGCCTTACCTGCTTCATGTGCGATAAACATTAATTCGGCAGGGGAATCGCCATCCTTCCATTCCGCCAATACCGGTTTCAATTGCTTGAATGCTTCAATAGCATCAGCATTGTCCATTTTACCTATAATATTTTTAAGCCGATAATCCGATACGCTGGAATAAACTGTTCCGGCGGCACCGTCACCAGAGATACTGCCTGTCGCCTTACCAGTGGCCCGGTTATAGAACGAATGAAACATAACGTGAGCGGCATTGATAATACCTACGGCACCGGCCTTTGCGCCCGTCGTAGACTCATACTGAAAGTCGGGAGTTCCTGCCCCCGGCGCGGTAACTCTAGATGTAAGATTGCCGATAAGTGCCAGAATATCATCGCCTGTCAAGTTGGTATTCGGCACATCAATTGGCGCTGATATAAATTTATCCCTAAATATCCGCCCCCATGCCGTACGACTACCGTTAGTTCGGCGCATGGTATTGTGGCCGTGGATACCCATGCCGGGGATGTACGACTGCCAGTCGTGGCCAATAGCCCCGCTCAATAACCCCAAGTTTGAGTTAACGTTAACCCAGCTGATGAAGGCACTCATCACGGCCTGCGCGTTAGCCCACCACGTAAGATTTACACTCGGTACGCCGGGGTCGATATCGGGGTCAAGCCTGCCGGAAACGTTATCAATACCACACTCGCCGACGACGATGCAGTAGTCCCCGAGATAACTAACCCATTGTGGGAACCGCACCGCGTACTGCGAGGACGCTACCCAGCTAGTGTCGTCGGTGTAGAGTGTTGCGGCCTGTGGGTAGAAGTGGACGTTAACGATCAGGTTAATGTCGTTGGCGAAGACGGGGTTGGTCGATAGCTCGGAGTCGATCAGGTCTATGCGGGTAGCCCATCCCGGAGGATCAATACAAATAGGGTTGGTGAAATTACCTCCAAAGCGCAATGCATTGACGTACTGGGTCATCTGTGACACCCATACGGACGCGTTCTCAACGTCGGCATTCGTGCCGTTGATCTCATTGCACGGGTTTATCCACACGTTATCGGCTTCGTCGTATTTATCACGCAACCATGCAAGGAACACAAGATTATCAGCAACTGGTACAGCATCGTTACCGTTCTGTAGCTGAACGACTAGATTTAGCTCAAACGCGATACCAATAATAGTATCAAGCATATCAATATCAGATGGATACGTTTGGCTATCTGATGGATCAACATACGGGACTGAGGCGTTCATCATTGCTGGTTCTACGGCAATACGGATTAGATTTAAACCTTCGCGACGAGCCGCCATCAAATGATCACGCACATAACCCTCATTCTGGTAAACGGTTGGTGCGTAGTATGTTGGCTCGCTCACCCCTGTGGGCGGCGTAGTGCGACCTTTCTCACGAAAATTATAATTCGTACGAGATTCGTAGGACACGAACAGGTAATTGAATACCGTACCACCTTTAACTATAAAACGATGGCCGCTCGGGTCAATAATTTGATGGTTCGATAGAACTTGATAACCGCTCATTAGAAAAACTCCTCAATAATTACAACACCATCAGCACCGTCACCACCGGACAGGTTACCCGTTGTACCTTGGGATAAACTACCTGTTCCACCTGATCCCTTCTCTATACCACTGGAACCATTAGTACCGCCCGCATTGATGGTTTGACCACCCTGTGTACTCACTCCGCCGAATGGTTGAGTTATAGCTGCCTCACCACGAGCACCACCTGCAGAACCATCACTACCTCTGATATTAATGTTACCTCCGGACGATGTACCACCCGCGCCACCGTTGACCACCCCTACCGCACTACCGAGCATTCCTATACCACCGGAACCACCACCACCAATAACATTGACACCCGCCGCCACGACGCTGGAGTTAGTACCCGCTGATCCGTTATTGTTACCGGCTACACCCCCAGCCCCACCGGCACCGATAGTTATATTATAAGTCGCGGCGATGGTGTTTGTGCGTAATATGCTAGTTCCACTACCGCCACCGCTACCACTATTTGCCGCTGTTCCTGCACCTTGTCCATCTGTACCACCGCCACCGCCACCGGCTCCGATAACTGTGAATTTTATAGACTTGGTATCTGCCCGTGGTGCCCATGTGGCATCTGTTGCAGAAACAACGGTTGTTTCTATTCCGGATATGGTGTCTATTGTCAACACTTTCCAATCGCTACCCGAAACAGAAGGTTCGTTCCCTTGGTTGGTTGCTGTTAATGAAATATAAACCGCACCATCTACGGTAGACCTAGCCCATCCGTTTATGGGATATTCTGTGTCTGTATCCCATTGCATAATTCCGAACTGATTACCATGTGCGAGCGCCTGTGTAAACAGCTTCTGTAAGAAATTAAAATTTTCAAACGGGGGTATTTCTGCAGTCCATCCAGCGTCAAATTTACCCGGCGAGGTTACATCCGGGTCTTCAACATTGGCCCCGGGTGCCCCTTCTGCCCATACGCGATTCAAATCTGGTTTTGTGGTCATTCTATTTCCCTCAAGATATTATGGATGAAAATTTACCGCCGATTGACGAGTCACTCACTGAACCGAACCCTTTGCTGGTTGGTATGCCACCGAAGCCAAATGCGCATTCAGAATTATATTCCTGGTAATTAACATTTACAGCGGCAACCTTCGGGACGAGATCTGTGGTTGTTAGAAATGCTTTTTCATTTGAACTTAATGGTCTTCCAATTTGAACAGTGTAGCTCATGTGGGAATCGATTATAACAATCTGATCCACATTAAATAGGAATTTTAAAAAAGAAATCATCTGTGGCAAAGTTGGTGTTATCGAATTTTTTATAACTCGTGCCCGTATGTAAATCCGATATTCATCGTCGGTTAATACTCGATCACCAGTGGTAGATTCACCAATACCCCTGAACCTACCACCTACAGCTGGATCAGATAGCGTACCAAATGAATTCGAACCGATTCCAGTGGCAAACCCAAAATACGATAAAACTGTAGAATCTACAAGTATTCTATTCTGACCAACTATCGCCCCGATTATATCCAGCTGTACACCAATCGCCGTATCTATCCATCGATCTGACAATAGGCTTTGAAAGACTTCTTCCAGGGTATTGGCTTCAGACAGAAGGGCTTTTATGTAGTTGATTAAATTGGTAGAATCACGATAGGCTGTGGATAGCCTTGTAATTACCTTTTCAGTATGGCCTATTGACTCAACCATTATGAATTGACCGTAATATTAGCGATAATAAATTGGGAAGTTTCTGTAACAGCGATAGAGATATCAGATGACGATCCCGTAGGTGGGTCGGTCTTCTTTATATAAAGGCTATCAACCGTATGACCTTGGATGGTGTTTATCGGAGTGTATAATTCGGAATGGATGACATCATTACCGAGGAAAAAACCACGGCCAGATACTAAGGTTCCTTCGGTATAGGCGACTATCGCATCTTTTATTAAGTCATCGCCATCGGTAGGATACCCAGAAAAGACGCTTAAATTTACCTCAACATAAATCGGGATAATCGTAGGTCTAGAAAAAGAAATATCATGGGGTATACCTTGGTCATCATTAACCTGCTTTGTTATTGCCCCAAATGGTGTGGCACCCAGTGTTTTCTTGACAAAAATAGCCTCTGCGATTTCTTGTTCATCCCCACCAACCGCTATAACGTGAATGGAATGCGCTGGTAATCCATTCACATCAGGGCCGGTATTTGTATCATTTTCCAATACAGTCGTTTGGGTCACGTTTGGAAGAGAGCGTACTTCTGCAAAGATAGCATCTACGATAGCCTGTGCATCTCTGGCGACTGATTGTTCTCTACGGGCGCGTAACTCAGCATCGGTTTCTTCATTCCCTCCGACTATCGCATCGGCGGTATTGGTAACTGAATCCCATCCTGTGATTGGTGTATCTATGGTGGTTAGGGTTCCGGCGAGAGCGTTTATCGGGCCTGAAACAACCGCCATTGCCACCGCCGAAACTGTACCAACAGGCCCGATGGTAACTTCCCCTTCAGTTGTAAATTGATTACCTAGATCGGAAGTGCTAATAAGACTCCCAGCTGGGATCACCACCCCTATCGTTCCAGATATAGTGAGTGCGACGGTTGAAAAGGTAGCCTCATTCCGGGTTATACCGTTGAGTTGCACCAAGTTTGAAAGCGATACCCCCGTGGCAGCCGAAGGATTAAAAGCGTTATATGATTCTTCAGCTATTTCCCATAGATTGGCATTGGACTCAGATATAATCCCGTTCATTTGACCATCTTGCGAGTCTGGGGAAAGGTTAAAATTCTCACCGAATATGCTTTTGACTCCGCTGTTTAATTCTTCAAGAAGCTGGTCTAATCTTTTACGATAAAAACCCGTTTCTGATATACCCGCGTTAGGCATTGACTGTCACCTCTTCGTTGTTTATATTGCCATAAATTGTTTCAGCAGAAAAAGAAATAGTTAATTTCCGTATGGAAGCACCCTCGTAAACCATAGTAAATTCTAAAAGCTTCTCTATGCCCGGGGTGTCCAATATACGTCGTTTGAATATGGATTCCACATTGGACAAATTAACAGGCTTCACAAATATCTGTTGAAAATAAGGAGTCCCAGCTTGTAAATCTAAGAACCATTCACCCATATATAAGAGCAATCTACTTCTGACATGTTGCACAACCTCAGCCCCGTCAGAAACAATCTTAAGACTGCCAGATTCTACGATTAGATCATTGTTTTTATCAAGTGCCCTGCCTATCATAATGGGACTCCTGTATTTTGCTGGGTGTTACCTGCCGAATCATTTCCCTGTGGGTGGATATGGGTTTCAAATATAATACCGTTGATATTAAATTTACCATCAGACTGCAATTCAACAAACCCGTTTGAGTTCTCTTGGCGAATAGCCCCGTCGGCCTTCAGGCTGATTGAAGTATTACCATCGTCACTTCGCAATTGTACATTAGTATTATCAAAACCTTGGATTTTATTTGGTAAAGAAGACAATCCAACCATAGCAGTCGCATCACTAAGCGAATGGAATCGCCTTGCGCCCGGTTCTGATACCGTACCAAACTCATGCCAATTGTCTATGGAGCGCTCACAAAACGTCAATTGGCATTCATCGCCTTTAGCGACCGGAAATGTTAAAGAGAAACCACCACCCCTTGGAAATATCACAGGAACGTTTATTAGCATCGGCAAATTATGTGGAGTTAGTACCTCAACATCTTCCTCCGTAGTTACAAAGATTCTTTTTATCGCCGGTTGTACCGTGGCCAACTGTGTGACTGGATCAAAAGATTCCACTATTCCAGGCATTGAAGTATGAAGGTCTTTTATTCTATTTTCAACACCATGTTTTATGGTACTAGCCAAGGTGGATAAATTTGTGGTCTTACCCGCCATTTATGATTCTCCCTTTGACCGAACTAACCCAATCACCCTCACGAGAATCACCTTTAAACGTAACCTCTTGTATTTTATAAAGGCCCTCGGCACTGGTTCTATTTATATTGCGAAAGAATAAATTTCCCATTTGTATATCTGCATTTAAGGATTCTATCTTGAATGCCTTATTAGGTAACAAAGCGGGATTGAGTAATGTGGTTACATCAGCTCCGATCTCAGTTAGTGTTGGGGAACCGACCATACCAGTGGCCGAGTTTACCAGTACGGCTTCATCGCCTTGTAACGGGCTTTCGACCGGCGCTATAATTACTTCCCCGTTCTGTATGCTCCAATCAAAACCGTATTCACTTGCAAATCCATCTAGTATATCCTTAGATGATCCAGATAAAGTTTGTCCGCGTAACTTGTCGGCTATATTGGGAATCCCATCAATAACACCGATAGTAACCTCTTTGAATGAAGATAAGACATCTTCTATTGCTTTGCTTATCGTTACATTTTCAGTGAACGTTTTATTAAATGTCGCATTTTGCCAATCCCGTTCACCGTCACCGGCATAAACCGTCAGCATACGATCTACACTAACTTTCGATTGGGATACATTTCTAACCTCACCTTTGAATAATAGCTTAACGTTACCTTCGTAACCGGCATTTATTGATATCTTTGTGAATTTTGTTTGTAGGGCAGAAAGAGTATCTTCATTGGGATTGTAGATAACCAACTTGCACAAATTTGGAAAGCTCAATATACTCTTTGTTATTTCAAACGTGACCCTCAAGTCTTCTATTACTCTGGCTGTTCCATCGGCTTGGGTTATCGTCAATTGATATTTCCGATTGTATTGTCTAGGCACTTAGTACCTCTTCGTCAGTCAATATAAATAGTTTCGAAACAGACCCGAGATTATCTGTAGTTGGATCTAAAGCAGGGTTATCTAGATTGACCATATAGATATTTGAAATTGGAAGAGTATATTGACCAAGTAAATCTACACCGCCTAATAAAGCCACCCCAGAAACTATATCAACCCCCAATTGTGATAGGGATATTGACCATACCCCTGTTCGTGAATTTAATATAACTCGGCAATCGTAAGTATTCCCATCAACGTTTATTGAGAACAATTGTTCCGGATTAGAATTTAATGGTATTTCTATCATTGGGATAGCCATCCGCTTATTGATTTCAATGCTGATTTAGTTGTGCTTTCTCCAGGTACTATTAGTTCTTGACGTCCCTTTTCCTCGGCCGAAGTAGCCTGTTCACGCGGAGATCCAGCGGCTAGTTGGGAAGCCGTTAGTTTGATAATGTTGGATTCGGTTATTATTACCTCTTCCAAACTCATATTAAAACCAACTACCCTGGAAGTGTTTTTGTCCCGACTGGTAGATATAGCTCGTATTAACATATTGTTATAAAATACAAGACCAGTCTGAACATCAATGGGTTCCCTTGCTTCCATCAACTGTACCATCGCACCATAAGCAGCATTACTTCGAGTCAAGCTAGTAGTTGTGGAGCTACCGAATAACCCCGTCACCGAATCTACAATTTCACCGAACGCCGCTGCCCCCAATGGGGTGTCACTAACTTGAGCAACGATATTCAGCTTTTTAGGCTGGATAATACTGTGGTCAGTAATGTCTGCACCTAATTCAATCGGATTCTTAGTTATCACCAATTCGTTATTATAAACTTCTGATAAAATCGCATCTAGCTCTATACCGCCGATTGACTTCTTGGTTCGTATGAATAGGTTTTCAAAAGCCATTACTGATCCACCGCGCTATTTAAATCCTGAGTGCTCTGCTGAAATGCGTTAACAACTGCGTCCGCAATATTACTGGCACTATCTGCCCCGCCCTGAATTACTATTTCAATCTTATCTATTGCGGTTGATGCGCTGTTGGAAATACTTTGGCCGACTTCAGGTATTAAACCACCACCGCTAACCGTAGAAAGACCTGTGACATCGCCGAGGAAACCCGGCACATTACCGAGGAAGTCTTTAAATCCATCCAGGGATAAGTTGCTAAACATATCTATAATCTTAGACCATCCATCAAAGATCATTATAGTTAGATCAGCCACGGTTGCGAAAATGGCAGCCACCACCCGTATTTCATCAGCCCATAGAGGGAATTTCTCAATCATATCACCGATGAAACTTTCACCACCTTCAAAGAACACCTTGGCATCCTCGGCCAATAATGCGATAGCAGCAATACCAGCGGCGATCAATGCGGGTAGTAATAGGGCGGCAGCATTGGCAGCGAGGGCGGAAATAGACAGCCCCCTGAACATGGTAATTAGGGCCGCAATATGACTCACCAAACGCATGGACAACCATAATCCGGTTGCAAGGGCAAGGAGTTTCAATGCTAGTGTTGCCCGGTCTATCCACACGGGTATATTCTGCTCAATTAATGCCCGGTTGGACTTCCACCATTCCGTAAACCCAGAGGCTATTTCTTGTATGACCGGGGCAAACTCTTTAGTCAATGTTCTTGAAATTTGTTTTACTATCCTCCATAAATCAGTAAGGGAATCTTGGAATTGGGCTGCCATTTTGGCATCTTCTTCAGTGGTAACACCTAGTGCCATCGCTTCGTCGGTCAATTCACGAATTGCACTTGGCCCCTGTTGCAATAGGCGGATGGAATCACGGATACCGAGCTTGTCAGCGAGTTCTATCTGTTCGGCGCGGCTTATACCTTGGAACCGTTGAGATACCTCTAGCATTAGGTCGCTAGTTTTCTTAAGATTACCATTGCTGTCGGTGGTAGAAATACCCAATAGACCAAATGCCTCAACACCGCTACCCACTCCCCGAGCGGCCTCAGCGGCACGTATGGCCAATGTTCTTAGAGATGTAACCATACCGTCGGCGGAACCGCCTGAACGCTGCAGAGCAAACTGAAGGGCGTCGATATTCTCAACGGTATCCCCAATTTCATCGGCTAATTTACCTTGTTCATCCGACGCTTTGG
>Ga0209345_10002041_pt1 | contig 23139 bp, 16 predicted proteins | sample Cruoilmetagenom7_FD_187294 | JGI IMG/M metagenome (GOLD analysis project Ga0209345, IMG submission 187294) | Oil polluted marine microbial communities from Coal Oil Point, Santa Barbara, California, USA - Sample 7 (SPAdes) (version 2) | ecosystem: Environmental > Aquatic > Marine > Oil seeps ...
TAGATACAGGGATAGAAAACTTACCTTGATTATCTAAAAATAAAAAGTTCACCAACGGTATATTATTAATTATTTTTGCATAATCCTTTAATGTAGATACTTGCAACTTACCTTCAATACTATTTTCTAAAAAGTCTAAACGTAAATTCCCACTAAAATCATTAATTTTGCCATTAGTATTTAATGAATAAATATCTAAATATTTATTCAAATAATTATAATTAAATTTCATTAAGCCATCTTCAATATAATAGCCCCCTATTTCAAAATTATTTTGTGTTAATCTATATACTGTAGGGATAACCAATAATGGATTTATCAATGCTGGAGTTGAATTTAAAAATAATAATAAATTATCAACAAATTGCATTTGGACAATTGTTGTATTAAAAAAGTTGATATCTCCTTGATATTTTCCATAACCACCTGTAACAAAAAGTTCTAAGTATCCATCTTCTAAAATCTTTTTCCCAAATATTAAATTTAAATAATCCGCATCTACTTTGTTTGACTTGATAATTGTATTATTATTAATTTTATCAATTATTATATGTGTCAAATCTTTATCTAATTCCAAATATAAATTATTTTGTATAGTTTTTAAATTTAATCTATCAAAATAAAATTTAAATTTATTAAATTCTACATAACTATTTTTCCAAAATATATTGACCTTCTGATCTAAATCTTTTTTCTCACTATCTTTTTGTAAAATATTATTATAGTACTCATCAAGTACAATAGATATATGTTCTAAGTTGATATTTATTATTCCATCTTTATCTTTTGTTAAAAGAAATTTACTTTTTGTATCTATCCCAATAAAATCAAAATAATCATCTATTAACAATAGTTTGCTAGCTGAAACCGTTAGAGTATTATCTTTAGTTTTTTTTAGTTGAAATCCTATTTTTGGTATATTTGCTAATATTTCATTTTTATAATTTATTCCATAATCAAATATATCTTTTTTTTCTTTATTAGATTTTGATATTTGAATATTTCCACTTATATTTTTATTGACTAAATCGACATTGGTATATATTGTAGAGTTCTGGTATTTGTTTGAAATAACATTATTTAATTCTAAATTATCTTTTGTATATTTAATTTTACTACTTTGTAAGCCTAAATCAATATTACCAATTAAGAGTTTAGAATTATTCATATCAAGATTTAAACTTGCATTTAAATTATTATTATATTTTATTAATAAGTCTTGAGTATTAAATTGCATCAAATTATTATTTAGATATAAACTTCCAATAGCCCCATCTAATAAATCATTAGTATAATGAAATTCTCCATTTTTCATTATCAAATTATTTTCAAATACACTCCCTTCTAACTCTTTAAACAAAAATTCTATATTTGTATCGTTTTTATAGTCTGCTTTATAAGTTAGTGTATTTGAAAATAGAGTTATATCTTTATCATTGTAAGTAAACTCTATATTCCCAGTAGAATTTATATCAGAAAGATTAAATTGATCATCTATTTTTAGTGTATACGGCTGTTTAGTATGAGATAAGTTCAAATTAGAATAAAAATTTTTATCACTATCTTTATACGTAATCAAAGAACTACTTGTATCAAACTCTTCATCTTGTATTGTAAGCTTTCCCTTTGCAATTTTAATATCAGAAAAAAAACTACTATTAAAATCAATAGTAAAATCACCTTGAATATCTTTTAATGTTATATCTTGAAAAGAACTATTATCTGTGATAAAACTACCACTAACAATGTTTTTCTTAAAATCAATATCAAATACTACATCACTATTATATGATAAAGAGTTATTAACATCACTTTTTTTATAGAGCTTTCCTGAAGCTTTTAAAATATTATTATCTAAAAGTATATCAAACTTCTTTGTATATAAAGGAATCTCATAAAGATATATTTTAGAATTTTCTAGTGCAATTTTTGATTGCACCTTTAACTCTTTTTTAATGTCAAAAGGTATTAAAAGCTCAGTCGATATAGTATTTTTTCCATATTCTTGGATAAGAGGAAGATTTATTTTATAGTTACTAAGAAGTTCTAAAAGTGGTTTTTTAAGTTTATCTTGAGATATAAGTTCTAGTTTTAATCTATCTAAATCAAAAATTGTAGCTTTACTCCCATCTAAATTAACCCCTTCATATACTGGTTTATTAAAAGTAAAGTAAAAATTGTTATTTTTAAAAGTTACATAACAATTATCTGCTGTAATAAATTTCAAATTATTATTGAACTGCAAAGCAAAATCATTAATTTTTGTCTCTTTTAATATTGATTCGAGTGACATATCCTCTAAATCTAATATAAATTTTCCTGATGCTTTTAAATATGGTTTAAATAAAACATATTCATAAACTTCTATAAAATAATTATCATAAAAACTTTCTATAGAAAATTTAATTTTCATATCTACACTTTTTGTATTTCCTTGATAACCAATTGAAATATTTCTTGTATCTACTATAAGTTTTTTATCATACTTTAAATACAAACCTTGTATATTAATGTTTTTAAAAGATATGTTATCTATCTTAAATCCATTAATTAAAGAGATTACCAGCATCAAAAAAATTAAAATTAAAATACCAAATATTACTAATACATTTTTGATCATTACTGATATTATCCTTGTTTTTTTTATAATTATATGTTTTTATATGACACTTGAAGTGAATACAAAAAGGGTTATTTATATACCAAAAGGCAGTACTAATTATATAGTAACATACTTAGATAAAAATAATTATGATATGAATGTTCTTGATAAGATAGCTATTAAACTACTGGGTTACCCACAAAGTGGCTGGATTGATTTAAAAACAACCAAAATGTCTAAAATAGAATTTTTATACAGATTAACTACATCTAAAGCAGCATTGAGAAAAATCACTTTAATTCCAGGTGAAACTTATTACTTTTTTTTACAAGATTTAGCAAAAACATTAAATATTTCAACCAATAAACTTTTTGAAATCTATGCACAAAAAGCTTATAGACTTGATGGAAATATCATTGCAGATACTTACCATCTACCAATAGGTATGAATGAAGAAGAACTCATTGACTATCTTTTTGATATCACAGATAAAAAATATGAAAAATTAAGTCAAAAGATTTTTGGACTTTACAATAGAGAAAAATGGTATCAATATGTAACTATTGCATCTATTATACAAAAAGAATCAGCATCAAAAGAGGAGATGCATCTTATCTCAAGTGTAATTCATAATCGTATCAATAAAGGGATGAGACTTCAAATGGATGGTACTTTAAATTATGGTAAAAATTCACATCTTAAAATAACACCCCAAATGATCAAAAATGATACAAGCGATTATAACACATATAAAAAACGAAGTGTTCCCAAAAACCCAATCTGTGCTATAGAGTTTGAAGCTATTCGTTCAGCAATTTTTCCAACAAAAACAAGTTATCTTTATTTTATGAAGTCTAAAAATGGAGATAGTCATAACTTTTCTTCCTCTTATAAAGAGCATATTCAAAATATAAGAAGTGTTCAACGACATAATCGAAATATAAAAAAGAAACAAACTGTTACAAAAACAACTAAAAAAACACTACCAAAGAAAGAAACTGTAGAAAAATCAGTATTTAAAAGAGATTTAAAAGCATTATGGCAATAATTCCAAAGTTTTAATGTATTACTTTTAGTAACGTTTCATTTTTTATCTAGAAATTATGTGTAATTTAGTAACAAAAATAAAATTTATATCTTTTGTAAATTAATTTATTAAATTCGATACAAGAAACTCGTGTTACACTTTCTCTACAATTAAATATAAAAAGGAATACATATGTCAAAAATTATATGGTCAAAAATTGATGAAGCACCAGCTTTAGCAACTTACTCATTATTACCAATCGTAAATGCTTTTACTAAAGCTGCTGGAGTTGAAGTTGTTACTTCAGATATTTCACTAGCAGGTAGAGTTTTAGCTGCAATGGGTTTAGCTCCTGACGAATTATCTAAACTAGGTGAAGTTGTTTTACAAGAAGATGGGAATATTATTAAACTTCCAAACATTTCTGCTTCGGTTGGTCAATTAAAAGATTGTATTATAGAACTTCAAGGGCAAGGATATGATATTCCTAACTATCCTGAAAATCCAGAAAATGAAGAAGAAAAAGCTATTCAATCTAAATATAGCACTTGTTTAGGATCTGCTGTTAATCCTGTATTAAGAGAAGGGAACTCAGATAGAAGAGCTGCAAAGGCAGTTAAAAAATTTGCTCAAAAAAATCCTCATAGATTAAAAGCATTTTCTGAAAACTCAAAAGCTTATGTTGCCCATATGGAAGGAAATGGTGACTTTTATGGTAACGAAAAATCAGTTACTATGGACAAAGCTCAAAAAGTAACAATTACATTAAATGGTTCAACACTAGCAACAATTGATGCCTTAGAGTCTGAAATTTTAGATGGTACATATATGTCGGTATCTAAATTAAGAACATTTATTCAAAAAACAATTGATGAAGCAAAAGCAAATGGTGTTTTATGGTCAATCCACTTGAAAGCAACTATGATGAAAATATCTGATCCAATTATGTTTGGTCATGCATTTGAAGTGTTTTTCCAAGATGTATTTACTAAATATGCTGATACATTTAAAGAGTTAAATGTTAACCCTAACCAAGGTATGTCTGATTTAGAGAAAAAAATTGCTGGTCATTCAAAAGAGGTTGAAATCAAAGCAGCATTCCAAGCAATTGTTGAGTCTGACAATCCAGAAATAGCAATGGTTGATTCTGATAAAGGGACAACAAATTTTAACGCATCAAATGATGTAATTATTGATGCTTCTATGCCTGTTGTGGTAAGAGAAGGTGGAAAACAATGGAATAGAAATGGTGATGCAGTTGAGTGTGTAGCTGTTATTCCTGATTCTACATATGGTATGTTTCATGCAGAAATGGTAGCTGATTGTGTTAAAAATGGTCAATATGATGTAACAACAATGGGTTCAATGGCAAATGTAGGACTAATGGCACAAAAAGCTGAAGAGTATGGTTCTCATCCAACTACTTTTGAATTAAGTGAAGCTGGAACAGTTGAAGTTAAAGATGCAGCTGGTAATGTACTTATGAGTCACGAATGTGAGGCTGGTGATATTTGGAGAATGTCCCGAGCAAAAGATATTCCAATCAAAGATTGGGTAAGACTTGCCGTTGAAAGAGCACGAATAGAAAAAGTGCCAACAATTTTTTGGTTAGATAAAAATAGAGCACATGATGCCGAAATGATTAAAAAAGTAAATACTTATTTGAAGGATTATGATACTGATGGTTTAGATATTCAAATTATGGATATTACATCTGCTACAAGATTTACAAATGCACGAGCAAGAGCAGGAAAAAATACTATTGCTGTTACTGGAAATGTTTTAAGAGATCACCTTACAGATATGTACCCTATTTTAGAGTTAGGAACTTCTGCAAAAATGTTATCAATTGTTCCATTATTAGCTGGTGGTGGACTATATGAAACAGGTGCTGGTGGATCTGCTCCTAAACATGTTGAACAGTTTTTAGCTGAAGGTCATTTAAGATGGGATTCATTAGGTGAGTTTTTAGCACTTGCTGAGTCTTTAAGATTCTTAGGGAACAAACATTCTGATTCTAAATTAGCTGCTTTAACTGCTGCTCTTGATGTTGCAAATGACAGTTACTTAGATAATTCTAAAGAGCCTTCAAGAAAATGTGGAGAACCTGATAATAAAGCTTCGCACTTCTTTGTAGCACAATATTGGGCAAAAGCGTTATCTGAAGGTAATAATCCAGAATTAGCTGCAAAGTTTGCACTAGTTGCGGCTGCATTAACTGAAAATGAAGATAAAATTATATCTGAGCTTTTATCTGTTGAGGGTAAAGCACAAGATATTGGTGGATATTTTCATCCAGATGATGCAAAAGCTGAAGCTGCGATGAGACCATCTGCAACATTAAATGCAATTATAGATAATATATAATTGCTATTTTACAAGAAGTATTATTACTTCTTGTAACTAAATATTAATTTTCGTTAAAATTAAAGTATCTATTTAAAATCTTTAATCTTTTATACAATATAATAATAAATTAAATTTCATAGTGTGCTATTATATAAGTACTAAGTATTTTGTTCGTAATAAACCAAATACTTAGCACTTAATAATAGTTAGCACATAATAAAAGGAGACTATATGGTTGGAAAAAGAGTTGCCATTGTTGGTGTTGGAAATGTTGGTTCTAGTGTAGCATATAGTTTAGCAATGACTGGTTCATGTCATGAAATAATTTTACGAGCTAATAATGTTGATAGAGCAAAAGGGAAAGCCCTAGATTTATCTCAAGCAGCACAAGCTGCTCGAAAACATACAGTTATCACTGTTGCTGAAACTTTAGAAGATGTAAAAGATTGTGCAGTTATCGTTATAACTGCTGGAAGCCCTAGATTACCAGGGATGAGTAGAGATGATCTACTTATTAAAAATGCTCAAATTATGAGAAATGTTATGAGTTCACTTAAGAAGACATCTCCTGATGCTGTTATAATTCCAGTATCAAATCCACTTGATGCTATGGTTTATGTTGCACTAAAAGAAACAGGTTGGCCAAGAAATAGAGTACTTGGAATGGCTGGTATTTTAGATAGTGCGAGAATGGCTCACTTTGTATATGAAAAACTTGGATATGGTGCAGGTCAAATTAGATGTTCTGTTATGGGAGGACATGGTGATGATATGGTTCCTCTTCCTAGATTTTCTACTGTTGCTGGTGTTCCATTGACTGATTTATTATCATGGGAAGATATCAATGAAATTATTGAAAAAACAAAAAATGGTGGAGCTGAAATAGTGAGTTTACTTAAAGATGGTAGTGCTTATTATGCACCTGCGAAGGCAACTGCAATTATGGTTGAAGCTGTTTTAAGTAATACAAAACAAATTTACCCTTGTGCTGTTATGCTTGATGGTGAATATGGATACAAAAATGTAGTAAGTGGAGTTCCAGTTATGATTGGTGCTGCTGGTGCTGAAAAAGTGATTGAAGCAAACCTTAATGATGACCAAGATAGAAAATTTGCTAAATCAGTAGGAAGTGTAAAACAACTTATAGATGCACTTTATACAAATAAGTTTTACGAAAAATAATCCCACATAAAATATTGATTTAATTTGTTTGAAGTTAAATCAATATTTCTCTATTCCCTTTTGCATTAGCTTCTGATAATACACCTGTTTGTTCCAACTGTTCTATAATTGTTGCAGATCGATTATAGCCTATTTTTAATCGTCTTTGTAAATAACTAATAGAACTTTTTTTATCGTGTATAACTACAGATTTTGCTTCTTCAAAAAGTTCATCCAAATCCCCAACGCTGGTTACAGAAGAACTAGAACTAAATCCCTCTTCAGCTTTCTCTTTTAAGAAACTAACATCATACTGTACTTCTCTTTGGTCTTTTAAGAATTCAACAACTTGTTCTATCTCTTTTTCATCACTCCAAGGAGCATGAATACGAACTAATCCACTCATACCAGGAGGTGTAAAAAGCATATCACCTTTTCCTAATAATGATTCAGCACCCATTGAATCTAAAATAATTTTACTATCAACTTTTTGCCCTACTTTGTAACTAATACGGCTAGGAAGATTTGCTTTAATAAGTCCTGTCACAACATCTACAGATGGTCTTTGTGTTGCAACAACTAAGTGAATACCACTAGCTCTTGCCATTTGTGCTAATCTAGCAATTGAAAGCTCAACCTCTTTCCCACTTGTCATCATTAAATCTGCTAACTCATCAATAATAATTACAATATAAGGAAATGATTCATATCCATTTTTCTTTGCTTTTTCATTATAATTTTCAATATTTTTTGTACGAGTATCTGCCATCATAGCATACCGTCGTTCCATCTCTACAACCATATTTGCTAAAGCATTAATAGCCTCCATTGGTTTTGTAATAACTGGTGTTAAAAGATGTGGAATATCATTATAAATAGAAAACTCTAACATTTTTGGATCGATCATAATAAGCTTTAAGTTATCTGGAGAATTTTTATATAATAAAGATAAAATCATAGCATTTAATCCAACACTTTTACCACTTCCTGTTGTACCTGCAATAAGAAGATGTGGTAGTTTTTTTAAATCTGTTATAAAAGGATTTCCAACAATATCTTTTCCTAAAATCATAGTTAAAGGAGATGAAGCTTTTTGGAAAAGGTCACTTTCAAGTATCTCTCTTATATAAATAGTATCTGTTTCCTCATTTGGTACCTCAATACCAACAACATCTTTCCCAGGAATTGGTGCTTGAATTCTTATTGTTGTTGCTTTTAAAGCCATTGCTAAATCATCTTGAAGATTTAATATTTTTGAAACTTTTACATTTGGTGCAGGTTTAAATTCAAATGTAGTTACAATTGGTCCAGTATATGTTCTTACAACATCACCTTCTATTTTAAACATGCTGAGTTTTTCAAGTAAATCTTGTATCTTCTTATCTATATATGCTTCATTTATTTTTGTTTTTGTATCATGTTTAGGTTGATAAAAAATATTTGTAGGTGGCAGTTTAAAGTCTTTTGGCTTCACTGAATCCCCTACTTCTATATCATCTAATAATTTTTTATTCTCTTCTAATTCTTCTACCAAAATTCTATTTTTATTTTTTGATTCTTTCTCTTTAGCTGATTGATCTATAATCTCTTCTAAAGTTGGTAATCTCTCTTCAACCTCAGTATTTTCAAAATTATTAGAAATATTTATAGGTGAAACATATTCCTCTTTAATCTCAGATGCAACTGTTTCTATCTCTTTTTGAGGAGAAGAGTTATATTCTTCTTCCGAAATACTTATTTCAGCAGTATCACCAACTTCTTTAACAGTAACTTTTTGTTCGTTTGCTCTTTGCATCTTTTGTGGTAATTTTTTTATTTTTTTTGTAGGATAAGTTATCTTAAAAAACTCAAAAAAAGAATTTTTAAAAGTAGTAAACTTTTCATGAATAATTTCAGAACTAGATTCAAGAAGGACAAAGAAAGATACAAACATTCCTATTAAAAATACTATCCAAAGTCCTGCAATTCCAATAAAAGGAGATAGGTATCCGACAATATAATTACCAACTTTACCAGACATTACACCATCAACTACTAATGATTGTAATACAATAATTGAAATAGATAATATTAATATTGCGATACTTTTGGAGATTGGATTTTCTATATGTGAAAAATTATATTTATATAGCGGATATAATAAAATAGGTAAATATATATATGATAAATACCCTAAATATTCTTTTGAATATGTTGAAACTAAAAATCCAACTTTCCCTACACTATTTGTATCAGTAACAAAAATAGAGTATGAGAAAAAAATGAGCACAAAGGCTACTATTATAGATATTATTTTTGTAGCTATTATTTATCCTTTTAATAATTTTTGAATTTTACCTTGTAATTTTAACCAAACTCTATGCTCCATAAGTGGAAAACCAGCCCATTGCTTCTTAGGCTCTTTGATAGATTTTGTCACTCCACCTCTAGCAGAAATAGTAGTAAAAGGTGCTATCTCTAGATGCCCAGATGTCGCACTTTGTCCGCCCATTATAACATATTCATTTAATTTTGTAGAACCAGATAGTCCTACTTGCCCAACAATAATAGAACCTTTCCCAATATTACAGTTGTGTGCAATATGTACTAAATTATCTATTCTTACACCACTTTCTATAATTGTTGAGTTAAAAGCTGCTCTATCAATAGATGTATTTGAACCTATCTCAACATCATCACCAATAACTACATTACCATTTTGATATATTTTAATATATTTTCCATCTTTTGTATTAGCAAAGCCAAATCCATCTGCACCAATAACAGTACCTGAATGAATAATACAATCTTTTCCAACTACACAATCTCTATAAATTGTAACATTTGGATATATAATTGTATTATCTCCTATTGTTACATTATTTCCAATAAAACTACCAGCCATTATAGTACAATTACTACCTATGCGAGTATTTTTTCCAACAAAGACATTGGTCATAAGAGTTGTTTTATCACCAACTATTGCTTCATTCCCATCAGTTTCTATAAGTTTTGGAGTAAAAAAAGCACTTGCATACGCCAATGAAAGATATGGTTGTTCACTAATAAGTGCTATACAATTATTTGGGACTAACTCTTTCATATCTTCTGTAACAAAAACTGCACAAGCTTTTGTAAGAGATAAATCATTTTTATACTTTTTATTTTCTAAAAAAGATATCTCAGAAGAGGAAGCATTTTTTAAAGTATTTAAACCTGTAATAACTTTATCAACATCACATGATATTGAAAGTCTACTACAAATATCTTGTAAACTTTTCACTTTTTATTATACTCTTTCCATAGCTATGACACCACTTCTAACTATTTCAATTGGTTTATATTTTGCCATAATATTTATAAAGTTTTCTATTCTATGTGGCTCATCAGTTGCAGATATAACTACTGCATCTTTTGTAACATTTTGAATAGCACCATTATAAGCTCTTGCTATTACATCTATATCACTTAGATTTTCTTCTACAGGAACTTTGATAAGTACCATATCTTTTTCTATTGCATCTTTATGTTCGATAACTTTTAATACAGGAACTAACTTATTAAGCTGCTTTACAATTTGATCAATAACTCTTGCAACACCCACAGTAATAATTGTAATTCTTGAATATTCACTACTAGGAATTGGAGCTACTGTAAGAGAATCAATATTATAACCACGTGCAGAAAAAAGGTCAACAATTCTACTTAAAACCGACTCTCTATTTATAACAATAACTGAGAGAACTTCTCTTTTTTCCTCTTTACTATAAAAATCTTTAAAGTTATTCATTACTTCTCTCCTTGACTTTTTTCTAATAAAAGCATCTCATCTAAAGCATGTCCATTTGGTACCATTGGCAGAACCTCTTCTCTTCTATCTATGATAACTTCAATCATAGCAACTTTATTAGATGCTATTGCATCTTTTAAAGCTGCATCAAATTCTTCTTTTGTATGTACTTTGTATCCTATTCCACCCATAGATTGTGCAAGCATTGTAAAATCTGCTTGTATATCTAAAATTGTTTCAGAAAGTCTATCTTCGTAAAATCTTGTTTGCCACTGTCTAACCATACCTAAATAATTATTATTTAAAATAATATTTATGTGTGGTAAATTATATTGTGTACAAGTTATTATCTCTTGTATGTTCATCATAATACTACCATCACCTGTAAAGTTAACAGATATTTTATCAGGATTTGCTCTTTTTGTTCCCATAGCATATGGAAGCCCTACTCCCATAGTACCTAAACCACCACTAGTCATCCATTGTCTTGGATAATTAAATGGATAAAATTGAGCTGTCCACATTTGGTGTTGTCCAACATCTGTAGAGATAAGTGCATCATCACCTAAAAGCTCTCCTGTTCGTTGTATTACCCATTGTGGTTTTAATCTATCACTATCTTCATGATATGCCAATGGATGTTCTTTTCTATATCCATATAGCTTTTCAATCCAAGAAGAATAATCATTAAATTCAAAATCTTTAGTATGTTCTAAAATTTGCTTCATTACAATAGCTAAATCACCTACAATAGGATAATTAGGTTTTACTATTTTTGCTATACTTGCTGGATCTATATCAATATGAACAACATGTGCTTTTTTAGCAAAAGTATCAAGTCTTCCTGTTACTCTATCATCAAATCTAGCTCCAAGACAAATAATCATATCTGTTTCACTCATAGCCATATTTGCAGCATATTCACCATGCATACCAAGCATACCAAATAAAAGTTCATCATCGTGTCTCATAATACCACGTGCCATTAAAGTTTCAACAACTGGTATTTTTGTTTGGTGTGCAAAGGCTCTTATATCTTCATAACAATTTGATAAAACTGCTCCACCACCAATATATAGAACTGGTCTTTTTGATTCACTTATATGTTTTAAAGCAGCTTTGATTTGCCTAACATTACCTTTTGTAGTTGGTTTGTAAGTTGGTAATTCAAACTCTTGATCATAATTAAAATCTGCCAAGTCTGCACTTACATCTTTAGGTAGATCAATATGAACAGGACCTGGTCTTCCACTTTTAGCTATTTGAAATGCTATTTTTAAAACTCTTGTTAAGTCGTTAACATCATTCACTAAAAAATTATGTTTTGTACATGGTCTACTAATACCAACAGCATCAATCTCTTGAAAAGCATCTGTACCAATAACGGCTGTTGGCACTTGTCCACTAATTACAACCATTGGAATACTGTCTGTATAAGCTGTAGCTAATCCTGTAACTGCATTTGTAAATCCTGGTCCTGATGTAACGATTGCGACACCTACTTTACCACTACTTCTTGCATATGCATCTGCTGCGTGTACTGCTGCTTGTTCGTGTTTTGTAAGTATATGTTGGAAATGGTCTTGTTTATAAATCTCGTCATATACATTCATTATAGCACCACCAGGGTATCCAAATACAACTTCTGTATTTTCCCGTCTTAATGCTTCAATTACGATTTGTGAACCAGTTAACTGTTCACTTATATTATTTGATTTGTAACTCATAAAACTTCTCTTTCTTTAAAAATATTTGGATTTTATCTAAATGAATATTAAGAGTTGATAAGAGTATAAAACTACAAAATTTAAGTAAATCTTAATAAATATATAAATTTAAGTTGATTTTAAGAAAAGAATAACACAAAATGGTGTATAATTAGTTACAAAATATATAAGGAGGTTATTGTTATGGAACTAAACTCGTTAAGTAGTACACAATTTTCAAATGTAAGTCAATCGGATTTGAATCAATTGAAAAGTGTAAATAAAAGTGAATTGAATTCTACTAGTAAGCCTTCAAGAGTTGATAGAGTAGAGCTTCAAAATCAAAGTCAAAGTTCTTCTTTTGCAAATAGTTTGATAAATAATGTTAAACAGATCTCAAGTTTATTAAGTGTAACATCAGTAGTGTCAAAACAGCTTGATATAACAAATAAAATTGAACAATCAATATCTTCAGTTATATCTAGTTCTACTAATCAAACACTAAATGATATTCAACCAAAAGTCAAAAGCTTAATGGATAACTTTAACAATCTTTCTAGTAGCATATCTACTTTAGAAGGTACTATTTCTATTGATTCAAATAAAGATGAAAAAAGTAGAGTGTATTTTGATGGAATACTAGGTGCAAAGCCCTTAAGTAGTGAAGAAATTTTTGCAGAAGTAGCATCTCAAAGAGAAAGATTACAAAATATTAATAAAGTTACAAACGATGAAGTATTAAATAAAATTGAGCAATCTAAAGAGTTGTTTAATACCCAAAGAGAAGAACTTGAAACACAACATCCAAAAATAAAAGAGTTTGATTTTACAATGGAAAGTGTTAGTTTTGAACCACAAGTTATACAAAAACTACAAGGTTCTGTGGTTGATGCTCAAGCTAATGCAAAAACAGAACAAAATATTAAACTTTTAGCTGCATCTTAAAATATCACCTCTTAATATTATTAGTTAAGGGTGTGGTATTTTTACTTTTGAATTTAAGAGATAACCAATAATGATCATCAAAGCAAGTACTATGTTTTCACTTGGGATAAGTTCATAAATCCATCCTAAATATACAAACCACAATAAGATTGCTCCTAAGGGAGTTGGAATACCTGTAAAATATTTACTTACTTCACCTTCATCGGCATTGATATTAAATTGAATTAATCTTCTTAATCCAGAAATTACATAATATATAAAAGCAAAAGCTACAAATGTAGTATTCAAAAATTCTATCTCTTTTCCATCTATAACACCAAAGAATATAAACATAACTGGTACAATAACAAAAGATAAAAAATCTCCGAAAGAGTCTAGTTGAATACCAAATTGAGTTGATAAGTTATATTTACGAGCAATTTTTCCATCTAAGATATCAAAAGCCCCTGCAAGCCAAGCAAATAAAGCTGCTGCAAAAAAGTCACCGTGTGTTAAAAAATAAATCGCCAATATTCCTGAAGCTATATTAAAAAATGTAACAATATTAGCTAAGTTAAAATGGTTCTCTTTGTTAAATAAAAATGTCATAATGTATATTGATCCCTTCCATACTCTTTTGATTGATAAAGTTTTTTATCTGCTAATTTATATATATCTGTTCTAGACATATGATAAATATTTTTATCAATTAAAACTACACCCATAGATAAAGTCAAAAAATTAGTTTTACTTGCACTATGTTTAATTTTTTGTGCTGCAATTGCATTTTGTAAAACTTTTAATCTTTTTTCTAAAGTAGCTCTATTAATATTAAAAATTAAAATTCCAAACTCCTCTCCACCTAATCTAAATACATAGTCATATTCATCTTTAAATAATGTATCTAAAACATTTGAAACTGTTTTTAATGCAATATCACCAGAATCATGACCATAAGTATCATTATATTGTTTAAAAAAATCAATATCTATCATAACAAAAGCACTTTCCCAGCTATTTTCATAACTAACAATCGTAGTCTCATCCAAAATACTATCAAAATATTTTCTGTTATAAAGTCCTGTTAATCCATCTGTAATAGAGTCTGATTTATATTTATTTACTAAATACTCTAGTTTATTATGATTTTTAATAGTACTAACTATAGTAATTAAAATAAAAATACCAATGGAGATAATAATAAATATTTGATTATAAAATAGATAATTTTTAACACTATCATATTTTTCTAAGAATTTTTTACGTTGTAATGACGCCGATGAAACCTCATATTGTATTAATAAATCAATTTGTTTTGTCATATAATCGTAAAATTGTATATTCTTTTTTTTAAAGGAGTTATATACTTGTTTATTTATCTTATTGACAACATCTCTTTCTTGAATTGTTTTATATTGAGAGTTATAATAATTCCAATTTTCTAAAATTATCTTTTTACTTTTTGTAATATAGGTCGGTTTATTTATAAGATTTTTATATTCACTTTTTATAATATGAAGTTTGTGAACAGGAATAAAATTTCCAAAATATATATTATCAATTTGATTTTTCATTTTTTCAATTTCTGATGAAAACATAAAACTTATATAGATAAGTCCTACTAAAACAATAATAGGTAATGCTAATAATTTATAATTTAATTTCATATATTATTTTCTCTTCCCTTGTGAAAAATCAATAATATATTGAGCAATATCATCAAGGTGACATATATCTTTTACTGCTTCTGCTTTAATAGCTTGTGCTGGCATACCAAAAACTACACAACTTTCCTTATTTTGTGCAATTGTATATGCTCCATTATCATATAAATTTTTCATAGCTATTGTTCCATCATCTCCCATACCTGTCATCATAACAGCCATAGCACCTCCACCTGCACTATTATTTAAACTTCTAAACATAATATCAACGCTTGGTTTATGACGACTGACTCTTATTACGTCGAGTAAAGTTGCAACATAATTAGAACCTTTTTTATTAATCACTAAGTGCATATTACCAGGAGCTAAATAAGCATGCCCTTTTTCTAGTATAGTTTCCCTTTGTACTTCTGATACAATAACTTCTGAATGATCATTTAGTCTTTGAGCAAAAGAGCTAGAAAAACCATATGGTATATGTTGTGTAATTACAATAGGGGGAAGGTTTGAAGGAAGTTTTTTAAAAACTCTTAATAATGAATCAACTCCACCAGTTGATGAACCTATTCCAATAATTTTAGGTCCAGACATGAGTGCTGGCATATTTTTGATTATTTTATCAGGATGAACTTTTTCCTCAACTAAACTTTCCGAGATATGTGCTTTTTTCACTTGTTGCTCTATTGGTTTAATAGGTCTTGGTTTTTTAAGAGTATATTTATTAAGTAAAAAAGTAAGATTTAGTAATGTTTCTTTAATTCTACTACTAAATGAACTCATTGACTCACCTAAAGCTGGTTTAGGGACAAAACCAACTGCCCCATCATCGAAAATATCATTTCCTCGAACACTTTCTCCAGAAATAATGACAGCAGGCATAGGATGAAGCCTCATAAGATTTCTTAAAAATGTAACTCCATCCATTTTTGGCATATTTATATCTATTGTTACTAAGTCTGGTTCTAGTTGTTTAATCTTTTCTCTAGCTTCATAAGCATCTACTGCTGTATCAACCACAGCAAAATCTTCAATTGCATTTATAAAATCACTAATAACTTTTCGCATAGAAGCAGAATCATCAATAACAAGTACAGTATACATAGTTTTTTACTCCCATCTCATTATCAGAAAAATTCCATTTCCATTGTATTGTCAGATTTAGCATCTTCACTAAATATTCCTGTACCACTGATGTATTCTGCTGTTGCAGGTTGTCTAATAGAAATCTCTCTTTGAAGTTTTTTCTCTTCGGCAATAACTGCATTCGATGTATTTTTATTATCAACATTTTTAATAAAAGTTTCAAACCTATCACCCATCAAAATAACTCTACCTTCATTTCCTCTCGTATGATCAGATATTATTCTAAATCCTTCCGATTGACAAAATGTGTGTGCAAATTCTACATTTCTATGTCCAATACTTTTTGCAAAAGAAGGCATATTCATAATATCTGCACCACCTGATATTTTTGCTGACATATTTGTTTTATTACATCCTAACTTATACATCTCATTAAGCATAGCTTCAACAGAATAAAGCCCATATTTCATATCTTCATTAGAATTTTCTGTATCAGGAAGGAGAAAATGGTTCATACCTTTTATTTTTTTAACTTTATCATAAAACATTATAGCAACACAAGATCCAAGTAAAGTTTTAAAAGCAAGATTTTCATTATCTTCAACTACAGCAAATTCTCCACCAATTATTGTATGTGTTGGCATTCCTTTTACAATTTGCGTAATTCTAGTATTTGAAATCTTTTCTATTGATCCATCCCTATGACCAAGAGTAATCATTCTATATCCTTAACTTTAACAAAAATATTTTGTCCAACTCTTTTTGTATAATTAATTAATTCATGAGGATTTTCAGAATGACCTATATAAAGTGTACCACCTATTTTTAAAGTTCTAAAAAGTTTTTTCAGTATTCTATTTTGATCTTCAATAGAAAAGTATATTAATACATTTCTACAAAAAATCACATCAAACTGATGATTACTAAAAGGATAAACTTCATCATTTAAATTCATTTGTCCAAAAGTTATCATATTTTTCAAATCATCATTTACTTTAATAAGAATCTCATCACCTGAGAGATTTTTTTGAATTCTTCTTTTAAAATATTTTTGAGGTTTAATCCACTCTGGAAATTCTTTTGAACTCTTTTGAAAACGATATATTCCATTCGCTGCTGTTTGTAAAACATCTGTATCTATATCAGTTGCAACTATTGAAGCTTTTATTGTGCTACTAAATTCTCTTACTGTCATAGCCATAGAATAAGGTTCTTCTCCAGTGGAAGCAGCAGAACAATACATTTTAATCTCTTGATTTAATTTATTAAATTCTGGTAAAACTCTTGTTTTTAAATCTTCAAAATGAAAATCTTCTCTAAAAAAGTGCGTTTTATTTGTAGTAAATGTATTGATGAATTCTTTTGTATACTCACCATCTTCTATTTTATTTAACAAATCTTCAATATTACCTGTGTAAGCAGTATTTCTTTTAAGTTTATCTAGTCTGTTAGCAATCATAACCTCTTTATTCTCTGTTAAGGTAATTCCTGTGAGAGAATAAAGTATAGATTTTACTTTACTATATAGTTCTTGGGTATTTGACATTAGTACTTATGTTTATGAAGCAACTAAATTACGTTTACGAGGTTCTCGATGATCAGCATGAAGTGATTCTGATTTCTTTTGAGCTTCTATGATACCCATTACATCAAGAATCAATCCAATACTTCCATCACCTCTAACCGTAGCAGCACCGATACCTTCAACACTTCTAAAGTTTTTATCAAGTGGCTTTACAACTACTTGATGTTGATGTAAAAATTCATCTATAAACATTGCAATTTTAGTTGTTCCTGATTTTACGACTATTAACATACCCTCTTCAAGTTTCGTATGTTGTGGTTCAATATCAAATAATTGATGTAATCGTACAACTGGTATGAATTCTTCTCTTAACATTAATAAATCTTGAGTACCATCACCAATTCTTTTAATCATCTCTGATGTTGGTTGTAATGATTCTACAATAGCACTTAATGGTAAAATATATTTCACGTCACCAACAGCAATATCAAGACCATCAAGAATAGCAAGCGTTAATGGAAGCATTATAGTAATTGTTGTACCAACACCTATTTCTGTGTCAAGATTAATAACTCCACCAAGTTTAGTAATATTTGTTTTAACAACATCCATTCCAACACCACGTCCTGAGATATCAGTAACAGATTCAGCAGTACTTACTCCTGCCCCAAATATCAACATAGCTTTTTCATTATCCGTCATTGTTGCCATTTGTTGTTCATCAATTAAACCATTTTCCAAAGATTTTTGAGCAACTTTTTCTCCTGGAATTCCTTTTCCATCATCTTTTATAGTTATGATCATCTGACCATTTGCTTGTTCTGCTGAGATTAAAATTGTACCTGTTTCTATTTTACCTGCTGAAACTCTATCTTCAGGCATCTCAATACCGTGATCAAGAGAATTTCTAATAATATGCATTAGAGGATCTGTTAAACCTTCAATCATTGCTTTATCAATCTCAACACTATCACCTTCATGTTTAAATTCTATTTTTTTCTTAAGTTTTTTTGATATATCTCTTACTACCTTAGGAAATTTTGAATAAATAGATTCCATAGGAACCATTCTAATACTCATAATAGAATCTTGCATATCTCGAATATGTCTTTCTAATAATTCAAGTCTTTCTAATACAGAATTTCTTACTTTGGTCTCTTTAATTGTCGTACTATATTGTGTCAACATAGCATTTGTAATAACTAAATCTCCTACATTATTCATTAATAAATCAATTTTATCTAAATTAACTCGAATTGTACTTGCTACTACTTTTTTTGTAGGAGCTTCTTTTTTTGATGATACTTTTGATGCTGGTGTAGTAGCTTTAGGTGTAGTTTTTACTTCTTCTACCTTAGGTTCTTCAACTTTTATTGGTTCTTCAATTTTAGATTGTGGTGTAATTTTTTCAGCCTCATCAAAAAAACCAAAATTTTCATCACTTGAAACAGATTCTGTTGAATCATTTGCTGTTTCTTCTCCAAAAAATCCCCATGATTCACTTGAGTTAGAAGAAGGAGTTTCCTTAGTTTTTTCTACTGTTTTTACCTCTTCTGCCTGAACTTCTTTTACAGATGCTAATGAACTAGCTCCCTCAGCATTTATATATGCCCTAATTGTAACTAAAAGTTCAGATGTCATTTCAGTGAATTTTTCTCTATTCATTTCATCATTACACTCCATTTGAAGTATCTCTTTCATTACATCCAGACCATCCATAAGTGTTCCTGCCATTTCAGGAATAAATGCAATTTGATGATTTCTAAGCTTATCCATCATATTTTCAACATCATGTGTAAACTCTGCAAAAAAAGCTAATTCAACAGAAGCACCACTTCCTTTTAGTGTATGAACGTCTCTAAATAATTGACCCATCTCTTCATCAGTTAAGCTACCATTATTTTCTGCTTCTAATAGTACATTGTCTGCTGATTCAAAAAGTTCTTCCGCTTCCTCAACAAACATATCCCTATACATTGATATATCAAATCCAGACATCATTACACCTTTTTATTTTATTTTTATTTAGTTAAAACTATATTTACAGCTTTTAACAATTGATCAGGAACAAATGGCTTTACAATCCAGCCAGTGGCACCAGCAGCTTTACCTTTTGTTTTCATATCATCACTTCTTTCAGTTGTAAGAACCAAAATAGGAATTTTTGAATACTGATTAAGTTTTCGAAGTTCTGTTACTAATGTCAATCCATCCATATTAGGCATATTAATGTCAGTAATAATCAAGTCATACTGTGCTTTACTCGCCTTCTCTAATCCATCTAATCCATCTATAGCTTCAACAACATCATTGTATCCACCCTCATTTAGAGCGTACGACAGCATATCTCTTAACATAGTAGAATCATCTACAATCAACAATTTCATTTTATTCCCTTCAATAAATTTAAAATAATCTCTATAGCAATAACTATAACTAAACTTAGTTTAAACTAATCTAAAAAAAAGCCTTAGAAATCCGATGATATAAGCTCTATTCTATCTTTAGAGACCTTTAATACTTTTACACTTATTATATCATTTTCACTTAATACATCTTTAATATTATTAACTCTTTTTTTAGAAATTTTTGATATATGTAATAAACCTTCTCCACCTTTTGGTAATTCAACAAAAGCACCAAAATCTGCAAGTCTCACAACTTTACCTTCTAAAATATCATCAATACTATAAATATTCTCAAAATTTATCACTTCTTTTTTGTGAAAAGATTTTGCATTTGAGGATATGTTTTTTACTTGTTCTACTGCACCTAAAATATTATTTTTATCGTTTCCTGTTATTTTTACTGCACCACTAGATTTATCTAAATCTATTGACACTCCCCATTTTTCAATAATCTCTCTAATAACAGAACCCGCTTTTCCAATAACTGCTAAAACTTTTGTAGGATCAATACTAAATTGTTCTATTAACGGTAAAGCATCACTTGGTACTATATCTTTTACAGCTTCTTCCATCAATGATAAAATATGTACCCTACCCTCTTTTGCTTGTTCCAATGCTTCTGTTAGTACTTCTAGTGAAATTCCACCTAGTTTAATATCCATTTGTAACGCTGTTATACCATTTGTAGTTCCAGTAACTTTAAAGTCCATATCTCCATCATGATCTTCTAATCCCATAATATCAGTAAGAATTGCATGTTTATCATCTTTAAACACTCCTCCCATAGCAACACCAGCAACAAGTGATGAGATTGGAATACCAGCTGCTTTTAATGCAAGTGAACCTCCACATACAGTTGCCATTGAAGAGCTACCATTAGATTCGAAAATTTCCGAAACCAATCTAATAGTATCTGTATAATCTTTATCTATTGAAGACTCCAATGCTCTTTTAGCCAAATTCCCATGCCCTAATTCTCTTCTACTTACCCCAAAAATTGGTTTTGCTTCACCGACACTAAATCCTGGAAAATTATAATGAACCATAAAGTTTTCATTTCTCACATCTTTAGCTGTTAGTAATTCATACATTTGAGCATCTTTATTATTACCTAAAGTGGCTACTACCAAAGCTTGTGTTTCACCTCTTGTAAAGAGACAACTACTATGTGCTGATGGTAAAATATTTGTTTCTATTGTAATTTTTCTTACATCTTTTAATCCTCGACCATCAGCTCTAAGATTTTCTTTAATAATCATATCTCGAACAATCTCTTTTTTTACAAGCTCAACTGCTTCTCTAATATCCTTTAATTCAAGACCATATTCAATACAATAATCATCAGTAGATATTATTTTAGATATATCATTAAGTCCACTATATCTCTCTTTTTTAGCCATAACTTTTATGGCATCTTTTATATTTTCAACATAATTATCTTTTATATAACTTAATAAGTCATTAGTTATATTCATCTGCATTAAATCAACAGCTTGAGATTCTTTTTTTGCAAATTCAAAACTTTTTTCATATGTTTTATTTGTATTTATAATAATATTAGAAGCCAGTCCTATAGCTTCAACTAGTTCATTTTCACTAATATCATTAATATTATGAATTTTTGTAAAACTTTCAATATCAACTTCTACTATATCTTGTGAAGAGATAGCTTTCATCTCTATCATCAACATCTCATTTGATGTACCTGCAACATATAAATCTAATGTAGAATCTTCCATTTGTGTTATTGAAGGATTGATGATTAACTCTCCATCAATTTTTCCTATTCTTGTTGCACATACAGATACTTCAACTGGAATATCAGATGTAAAAAGTGCCGCTGAAGCTGCATTTAAAGCTAGTACTTGTAAATCAGCATCAGTATCTACACTTAGAACCATCACTGTAATTGTTGTAGGATATACATACCCTTTTGGAAATAATGGACGTAAACTTCTATCTATAGCTCTTGAAGTCAATGTTTCAAAATCACTTGGTTTTCCTTCTCTTTTAATAAAACCACCAGCAAATTTTGCTGCTGCATATGTTTTTTCAATATATTGAACGGTGAGAGGTGTAAAATCTTCACTTACTGGATTATCGAACTCAGATACAACTGTAGCCATGATTACTGTTTTTCCAATGCTCATTAAAACTGAACCATTACTTTGTTTTGCTACTTTGTCAAATTCAAAAACCTCTTTTACATTATTTATTTCTAATTCACATACGGTTGACATCATTTTCCTTTTATATAATTATCTTTTAGTTTTTCTATATCTTCTAATTCAATTTGTTCTAATTTTTCATAATAAAAATCTATTGAGACAAAATGTGCAGGTGCCTGAACAAAATATAAGTCATCCGCAATAGTTTCTATATCATTAATTGTCACTTCTGGCAACACGGGTACTGCAACACAAATTGATTTTGCTTGTTTACTTATAACAGATTTAATACAAGCCATCATAGTAAGTCCCGTATTAAGACCCTCGTCAACGAGTAAAACATTACTATTTGTTAAATCTATTATATCTGAACTATTTCTATACTTAGCTTTATATTCTTGGATATCTTTTAAATACATATCTTTTGATTCATCATAAATATCTTCTAAATCTAAAGAAAAAGAACGTAATAACTCTTCATGAACAACAATATCTTGTGTTTCCGTTATAATAGCAATCTCACATTCATTATTATTCTTTGTATATATTTTCTTGGTAAAAAGATAATCAAATTTTGCATTAAGTTTTTTTGCTAAATCTAGTGCTATTGGTACTCCAGCAGCCGAGATAGCAAGAATAATCCATTGTTCTTTTATCATATCCATTGTAGGTAAAACATCATAAAGCATATTTGCAGCTTCTTTTCTATCTTTGAAAATTATATTATCTAGTATCAAATATTTACCTTTGTTT
>Ga0209345_10002043_pt1 | contig 23118 bp, 29 predicted proteins | sample Cruoilmetagenom7_FD_187294 | JGI IMG/M metagenome (GOLD analysis project Ga0209345, IMG submission 187294) | Oil polluted marine microbial communities from Coal Oil Point, Santa Barbara, California, USA - Sample 7 (SPAdes) (version 2) | ecosystem: Environmental > Aquatic > Marine > Oil seeps ...
GTCTCTTTTTAGTCTGAATTTCAGTGGCTGTTTTTGCCATTTTCAGACTAAAAAGAGACTAATTAACCTATTGATTTTACTGGCTTTTTTGGAGTCTTTTGGAAGAATAAATCGAACGCTATGGCTCTCATAGCACTCTCTAACGCACGCTAGGCCATGATTAAATGCTGGATATGATCCCCTATTCTCTGCAGGCTTCCGTTATATATTGAAGCTCTATTTATTAACTCACTCTGAGTAGGGAGTCTTGTATTGCTAGTACCTTTAGTTAGCATACTAAATATATTCAGTATACCTGGAGTATATCCCTCATTGTACATAAGCAAAGAGAATTGAGGGCTATTTGGTGCATGTACCATATTCTCATGTATAGCAGATTCAAAGGGGTCATTTATAGCTAAGTGCTGCATGAATGCATACTCCTTAGGTACTATAGGATACGTACCTAAACTCATTGCTTCTATACAGCAATACCCAAAATTTTCTTCTTTAGTACAAGACAAGTAACATTTACTATCTGCCATTATGGTATAGTATTTGTGTTTGCTTAGACCCTCATGCAGCGTAACGCTAGGGTAAGTATTTACTAATCCATGGACTAGTTCCTCGATTAGAGGATCATTAGATTTATACGTAGGCCTAGAAGTTGTTATAGCAATGGTAGCCTTTTCATGCTCTGCTAATATTGCCGCTATTGCTAAAGCGTGAACAGTTCCTTTTTCTGTATCTGGCCTATCGCATAGAATTAAGTCATAAGTTCTATCTTTTGTGGGAGTAAGAAAATTTATACCTTGTGTGCTAGATAGTTTTCTCACCTCATCCGAATCATAGGGATTCCCTGTAACATGAATTTTCTTTGCTACGTGCAAAGAAGAGTTCAATAGCCGATTATCTACTATTTGCCTCTTATGGTACTGAGAACCTACAAATACTAAATCCATAGTGTTAAACCAAGCAGGCTCTAGCAGTCTTCCAAGGTCATTCATAGGTTCCATAAAGTCACCTTTAGTATAACTACCAGCATGACAAAATCCGACTATGTACAAATTTTCTCTATTGTCTAGTCTTTGTAAATAACGAAGGCCTTCTACACCCCACATTTCTGTGTCAGGTATGAAAATAACATCTACCATATGCTCTTGACTTTTAGGTAGATTTCTCAAGTGTTTTACTGTATTTGCCAATTGAGTATAGAACCAATGCATTGACGAATGCAAATCTAAAAAAGTCCCGACCTCAATACCCTCACTTAAACGCTCACCGAGAATAGTAGTTACTGACCAACCTCTTTTTAAGAATGCATCAGGTATCCAACGAGACCACTGTTCAGTATACCTTTCATTAATAGACTCTAGAGGTAAATATATAATGTTTACTGTCTTGTCCACCCTGCCCTCCTTCCTATTTTTATAAATCCCTCTGTGATAAGGTTAAAGGTTTTCAAAAACTCTGCCTCTTCATGGTATACACTATTAAGAATGGCTGATACTGGTTTGCTAGTGTCTTCATAAATAACTTCAGGGATTCCATAATTATGTGCAAAGACCCATAGCTCACCATCATAGATTATAGTAACCCAACGATGGCAGTCTTGGTGATGCCTATTCCCATACTCTCCAAGTTTATTATGGGTATATACTACATCAAATTTTTTAAAAAACTGTTCCCACTTGGGCCGGTCAATAGCAGAAAAGTCTAAGTGCCTATTTGGTTTATCTTTTAAGCACACATATTCTGGAGTAGCACCTAGAAGTAAACAAGAGGCAGCAAATTTTTGACCTCTACCTGAATTTGGGGCATGTGTAAGACACATAACCGTCCAGTCTATTTCTAATTCTTGTTTCACTAGATTATGAGCGAATAGAAACTCATCCTTTTATATTCAATTAAGGTCGCTACACCTTAACCCGTTTATAAACAGCTTTATATTTCTATAAAGAATAGACTATCTCATCACCCTTTAATAAGGGGCCTCCCGTTTCCATCGCCAATAGCTTGCGATGTACTTCCTTTCGGAATAGTCGTTGCACGTTCCTGAAATTCAGGCTTCGCTCAGGATTGCCTACAGCTTAATCTGTTTAGGGTTTCCCTGAATTAGAGAGGTTTGCTTTGCACAATTACTTATGCAAGGGACAAATGTGTTTATCCGGATGGGCTACCACCACTAAACCTTTTTTCATCTCTCTCTCTTTTTCTGCAGGGGTTTTCTTTGAAACGACCTTTTTAAGATCATATACCCATTGTCTGAGTTCCTGAACTTTTTCTCTTATTACGTCTTCAGTGCATCCTCTAGTATAGCTTCCACTGAATACTTGTTCCAATAAGTCTTCTAGCCTCTCTGTCATAAGTTCTTGCTTGTCTGTTTCAAATATATTCAAGTTTATTCCTCCTTATAGATTTGGATTAACCGTTTTTCAAAACAGTCTCCACATATCGGCATAGCGTACGGATTAGGGGAAACGGTTCCCCCTTCTTCATTAGGATCAAAAAGTTTTCCGCACCAGCATTTCAAGCGTCCATCAGGTTGAAGCATTTCATCATAAGCTATTTCTGCCCCAACTTCAAGGTGTTCTACAATATCTCTCATGTTTACCTCTTTTTACTTAATTACCTTCCTATGATGGCATCTAACTTAGTTGTTTTAGCCGGAGGATCAGGTGCTGGGGGGCGGTATTTGCTTCCCTACCTTTCTCCATTTTTTAATGAGGGTGCTTCTGGCCATAGCTGGATGAAAACCATCAGAATCCTCTAACATATTTATTTTTGTACCTGAGTCTAAATGCACTATATACTTACGGTCTCTATGTGAACCTGTTGTACCTTCAATGTGTGTTATCCTATCTAAGTCTAGTTCTAAATTATCATCTATTTTAGCTATTCTCATGGTTTATCCTCTACGTTGAAGCAAGTCCAAGTATACGCCGATGCTCTTAGCTTATACAACAATAAAGAAGGGCAATCTGTATTGGCACATAAAATATCTCCCCTTTCTGTCACATGCCAAACTATATCACTACACACGGGACATACTTTTAAGCCCGTCAAAACATCGAGTTGTACATTATTAAGCTTAATGTCATCCATGCTTTCTCCTTTGCGTTAGTGTCTAACTATACTAATTCATCACCTTTGAAGACCTTTCCGTTCAGTTCAAAGGTCCAGTCTTTCCATGTATCAGAGTCAAAAGTAGAACCTTTAAACGGTTTCCACTCACACCCATCATACACCATAACCCCTTCTGTACATCGCCTAATTCGTGTACCTTTTTTATACGGAATAATACTTAGCATTACATTAAAGGGTATATGACTAAGATCACTACCTTCAAGATTCTTCATGAAGCCTCCTTAGTTAAAAATTATTACCTTGGAATATAACACACGCCAACATGTTCAAGCTATTCTCTATCTGCCCTGATTTATTAGCTGTCTTTTTAATTACATACGCTGTTGCTCCTTCTAGTCTGGTTATCTCTCCATCACACGCACCTACAACCTTAGCAGTAGCTAAAGGTCCGGAACCTGCTGTAATACCATTATCGTGCAAAAAGTGTAGAGCGTCTATTAAAGAACGTAACCAAGAACCTGAGGTAACTAGGCCCCACCAATCAAAGTAACGCATTGCATCTTTATGCCAGTCACCTTCATTATCATACATAGGATCTATAGTAGGTGCTATAGCCGTTTTATCTGTTACCGTCCCATTGATTATATCTAGTATTATTTTATCAATACCATCCAGGTAAATGTCATCGTTAAGGTACATAATATATGTACTCTTTATATCACATACATCATTTTGCAAATCGGTCCTGAATCTTTTTAGAGTATTTACCATAAACAAAGGCCAAGAGTTTTCACAGTTTTCTATGGTATGCGGATTATGCTCAATGCACAACGCATACGTTCCAAACAACTTAGGTATATTAGACCTTTTCAGTTTAGTGATATTATTCAAGTATAAGTGTATTTTTATACTAGGCCAGGGTTTTATAAAAGACAAAAATGGAAGTAATGCGGGTACAGCGTCCTGCATACACCTTGAGGGTAGTACAACATGCAACAATGGTTCCCTAACTTTCGCTTCTTTAGTCATGGTTTATCCTTTCTTTTAAGTGTTGACGGTCCTACAATCTTAGTGGAAGATAGTCATTATCCACCCCTCCTTTATAGCTTATTATTGGATACAAGAAAGAAATAACCTTATACAAATCTAATGCGTCCCTAGAATCCGCATCAACTATTTTAAGATCACTAACACGCACATACTTATTTAACAATAAACCCTGGAGCTTAGCTTTCTGATAATCACCTGAATGTACAGCTATACAAGGTATATCAGAAGCAAGAGCAAACACACAAAAATGGTAGCGTGTACCTATGCACACATCCATTTTAGATATACTATACTTTACCTCATCGGCTGAGGTCAAAGGCATTATCTCTGCTACCCGTGCATCATCTAGCCTATCTCTTAATCTCCATAGTAGCTTTAGTTCACGTTCATCAGTAGAAGTGTATATAGGATGGATTTCTATATTAGTGAACCTACGTAGTAGAAGTTTGCACAATGTATAAACAGTATCAAATACGGCTTCAGAATTTCCTCCATACACATCTATAGAGCCTTTTAGATTTACCCCTATCTTAATTATACCACGCCTCTCAGGAGTGTTGCCAAAAAGAGTACTAGAGATAGGTACATACGTACCTGGTTTAGGCGTAAACTCAAAAGCATCGTCTTTTTGATACTTATTAGGTATGCCCATCTTGTCTAAAATTCCTTTTGACATTTCATCTCTTACAGGAATAATTTTTATGACCCCTTGTTCTACAGCAGAACATAATACCCTTTTTGTGAGGATATAATCTAACTTATTTAAAGGGCCGATAGTCTGTGCACCAAAGTGTATTCCTGTACTAAGCATATTAGCCCATGAGTATATAAGGAGCTTGTGGTATAGCTCATCTTTATCAAAACTATTTAGATTCCCACCACCAAGGTTTAGAATCTCTATACAGCTATGTATTAATGCAAACGTTGGTTTATGTAATTTAATAACGTACCTAAAATAACTAAATACACTAGATACACGCAACCTTTGTTTAACGTTAGACAAAGGTAACTCATGCAAAATACATGTTTTAGTAGGATAAGGGGATAACATAACAGCATTATCACCTTTTTTTAGTGTACGCAGGGTTTGAGCTAAAATAGCCTCGTCACCTAGATTACCAAAACCAAATCCTCCTATTATTAGTTTATAATAAGTCACAGAAGCCTCCTTATTCAAACTTTTCAATGTATTTTTTTAATAGTGGTTTTTGTTTTCTAATAAAGCGCATTACACCTTTATCCATATAACAGTATATCACCAATAAAGTCATAATAGCATCGGCTAGGGATTCTTCATTGTGCGTATCCTTAAATTCCTCTATATTGTTTTGAGCTATTTGTATAAACCTGTCAATCATTACCTGCACCACCTTCGCATAATCCACATACATGATTTTTAGACTTTAAATTTATGGGACCTAAACATTTCCAGCATACGCCTTGTTTCTTTAGCTTTCTTTTTTCCTTTAGCGTAAACTTTTTCTTTCTTTTCGCCATTTTACCTTCCTTTTCCCTCTAAAATTAGCGTACCCACAGGATAGCCTACAGATACCTCTCTGGAGCCTCTCAGCGGGTGACTTAAATTCACGTGTATTTGTACTAAAGCTCCCAGGGCATAGCCTGTACGCTAGCAGGGGCTACCTAGGGAGCTCTATATGGCTCTATTTTGGTGTTGCCCACAGAGTCAAGGCGTTTAGACTTTAGCATCTGGATTAACGGGCTCAGGTTTAAGCGCCGCTCCGAAGGTTACGATAGACTCTCTGTCTCTATCTTTCAATTCCGCTAGCTTACCTTTGTTCCAACCAGCACTAGAAGAAAAATAACCTGTGATCCTCGTTATAATGTTTACTTTTAGGCCATAGAATAAATTGGACTTCAAATCTTCTAAGGCCATGCCTGAAAGATCCTTGAAGGTAACAAAGTCATAGGCCCCCTCCTTATCAAAGAAAGGTAGACTTTCATCCCTAAAACCTAGACCCGCTTCGTTTTCATAGGTCATTTCCACAATAGTTAAATTATTCTCCTCTTCAAACCAACCGATTAATTCTTCTGGTTCCATTTTTATTCCTCCTAGGCTTAGGTTAATAAATTTTTATTGACAGCACTTTTAACTACAATGCATTTTAACAAATATGATATTCGCTATAAATTTTAAATAAAGTACCTAAACTTATATTAAAACAAATACCCATAATGATTATTTCTGGATTTAAAGGTTATAAAAGTAAATATTAAACTGACCTAGGTCCTTTTTTCCTGAGCATGCAAAATACTGTCTGATTAAAGGGCACCAAAGCTTTAATTAAAACAACGACTTATGTTGTTTTCCTTTTTGACCAATAAGTAGAATCTAATTGAAGGGCACCAAGGTATCAATTAAAACAATGGCTTACGCTAGGTTTCTTTTTTCTAATACCCTGAAAAACCTTAAAATCTGACTGAAAGGTACCAAGGTCCCAATTAAAACAGTAACTTACACTACTTTCCCTTTTGACCAGTAATTTAGACGTATTTCCTGAAAACGAAGCCATAGGCCGGTCCTCAGTGCTTATACAAAGGTTATTTAGTATATGAAATTTCATAATAAACTACCTTTTACCTAAAAATAAAATCTTTATTTATGAGTATAGTTCTTTTTATCCCGGAAATTCCTAATAATAACAACCCTATACCCTATATAAACACATAAATCGAATATATAGGGTTATTAGATATATGCTCAATATAAGTAATAATAATTATATAAGTAATAAAATCCTTTTCTTCCCCTGGTAAAAAGGCCCCCATCCAACACAATAATTGAATATAAAAATATTTTCTTTTTTGAAATACACACAATACTTTTTGAAAAAACTTAACAAGCATTTTCAGTTTGAAACATATTAGGTTACAAGTAACTAGGTTAATAACACAAAGTACACTCACAAATAAAATACTTTCTCTGCATATAACGAGTATAATATGCTCCTTCTCCTGAGGAGCAGTAGATAGCAGGTAATAGGTAAAAAGGCGTTGGTTATAAAAGTATTAGTTTTTAACGTTTTGTTAATATTTCCATATAACAATGATATTTGTTAAAGTGTAATAATACATCAATACTATTTTTGAAAGGAGCCTTATGTAATGCTAAATAGAAAACCAAGAAGTAAAATTAACCCTAAAGCTTTAACACCTTGTGTATTAATGGCGTACCCTGATTTGGAGGGATACCTTTATGTTAAAACTGTACTATCGGCTTCGTTACATTTAAAGAAAGAGCTCTGGAAATACGGCAAGGCTAAAAACAATACCATTGAGTTATCAGAGGATACACCCTTAGCAGATTTAAAACATCTATTATATATTAGAGCTAGAGAACTATTACGAGCTGGATGTGCTCAAGATACCGAAGGTTATAGCCTAATACCTGCAGTAGTAGCCCAGTATCTTTCTGTTACCTTGGCTTATTTAATTAGGTATAGAGGTTCTTGGGAAGATGTATACTCTAATTACATGTTTAAACACACAATGTACCCTGAACTCGCTTTTACTTTAACTCCAGACCAAGACAAAAAAGTGTATAGGTTAAGGCTAGCTAAACTAAAGGATTTTATTTTTGAGTTACCTTTTAAACGCTTAGGTGAGGAGTTGCTTATAGGAAAGCCTAAGAAATTGTATATCTTCAAAAAGGCACCAACAGCTTTTTACTATTGTTATTTCACGTTTGAGCCTAGAGCGCACAGATACTTTAAGAAACCTCCTAAGCATATTATAGGTTTAGACTTATCACCTAAAGGGTATATAGATCATTTAAGCAAGATACACAGAAAGGTAGAGGAAAGACTTGAAGTGGTAATTGAGCTACGAGACCAGTATTACTACGTAAATTTTGTGGCTAATGAGGCCAGAAGACTAACGCAAGAGTACAGGGTTATATGCATGGAAAGTACATATGGATCTAGATTAGGTTCGTGGAGACAGTTTCAAACTGCTATAAAGGCTTATGCCGCTATTACACCTCAATGCCATTTGATTGCCTTACGCCCTGCGTATACCTCTCAAATGTGTTGTATATGTGAAATGATAGGCATGGAAAACGATCCATTTTCTTACAACAGGTTTGGTAGTAAGCGTAATATAGATATTAATTATTGCCCATATTGTGAAAATACTATGCACAAGGACGGGAATGCCGCTGTTAATATTTTACGTAAAGGGTTGGCTAAAACAGATAGGATGCCTGAATGGCTGCTTAAAAAGAGAAGTAAGGCTAGAGTAACTCGGTTAACTTCAGATATACCTGAAGGTGAGGCTAATTTAGATGTGCCCTTAATCATGCCAAATTTGCCTGAAGACTTAGCATGGATTAGAATACTAGAAATGCGTCACCATTCACATCCTTATAAAGGTATACTAGGATGTGTGATAAACGGTGACGGTGATTTTGTGTCGTCTTCTGATAGCCTAAAAATTAGATCATTATTTGATATAGAATACCATAAAGGGCTTAGGCTTAAGCTAAAGCTTATAGAAAAGTTAGTACACAACTTTTCTCTAATATTTGTAGCTCAGCCTATGCCAGATCCTTTCGGGTTCGGGTGGAAAGAATTTTTTATACGCTTAGAGCAAAGAGCTATGGAGAGCAACGCTAGATTTTTTTATACACACTATACAGGAACAACTTTACCTTGCTTGTATTGTAACTCTAAAGTTGTAGGTGACATTTGTAGGGTATGTGGGCATAAAGTAGAGAGAGAAGACAACGCTAAATGGCTACTAAGAGAGGGATTAAAAGTTTTGAAAAAAGACATGGAGTCTAAAAAGGGTGATTATAAAAAGAGTACAGCTTATTTAGAGGAGGATGATAAAGATAATTATCCTTTTTGGTGGGATTTATGGGGACCAGCATAAACGTATTTATTAGCTTTTTATGTTTTGTTAATAATTTACTACAAAGTAACTTATTGAAAATTAATTTTAGCACATACAGGAGGATAAGATAATGGAAGCATTAATGGCGAAGAAAGGTAAAGAGGTAGAACTTAATAAAAGACCACAGGCAATTTTGGATACTTTGATAAGAGAAGAGAAGCCTGTGTACGTCTATAATCGGAGTAAGCCTAAGGGGGACATAGCAATTGTAATGCATGGACCTGACAATGCGCCCCTGCTTGTGGTTATACCAAAGACATGGATACCTATATCTCTCACAGATCAGGTACCACATTCTGTTTTAAAGGGGTCTATTGACCTAAGGAGATTTATCTCTAACAAGATGCTGGTATTGATTGACTATAAAAGAGCAGAAGAGATATTGAGAGAAGAGGATGGGGCTGAGGAATTGGCTAGGTTGAATAACTCTAAGTACGCTTCTTGGGAAGAAGCATCAGCCGTTGTACCTACATCTGGTGTATCTGAGATGGAAGCACTACTAAATGAGGCTAAGTCTTTGGATAATGTGCACATCGGGTTAAAAGAGTTATTGGACAGAGATATCTCTGAGGAAGCGAAATATCATATGTTAAGGTCAAATGAAGAGAACTATGAGAAAGAGGAGTTAGAATTTATATCTGTCACCACTGACTCTGCTAAAATAAAGCAGTGGGCACTGAATATGATGGCTAAGGTAGAGTAGTATACTACTTAGGTGGGCTATAAGCATCTAATAATTTTCCAGGTACCAAATATTTTACATGTTGTTTAAAGATTCTACGGAAACAACTAATGATTAGAAATAAAGGATACTCATCCTTAATATGCAAAGGAATTTCCCACTTGGCCTTTGCATAAATCTTTTTCCGTTCCGCACAAGCTTCATGGTACCTCCTACATTGGGATAAAAGATATCCACAGTCAGCACAGAAGTGGATATCTTTATCCCACCTCTCTAAAAACCGTTCTATAATCCCCCATTTATCAAACTTTTTGTACACAATTTTTACAAACACATCTTGATGTATATCCTTTAATATAGCAAATTTAGATGTATCTAGCCAGGATTCTTTGCTTTCATGTACAAAGGATAGTATGCAATTAGTTTTAACTACTTTAGGCGAATGATACACACATAACGGTATACAACAGGGATAACTCAGATTTTTTAGATAAGGACAAGAAAAATCTGAGGCTTTAGGATAAAACATGGGTTTTATATCTTTGTAGGTGTGATTCAACTTTTTGTCTAATTGAACCAAATGTTGTAGTATAGGTATGGCCTTTATTTTAGTTATATCTTCATATGTAAATCTACCCTCCATAATTCCTTTTTCCAATAAACATCCTGGAATTCTATCCCCTGTGCATACTATATTAAATAAAGCTTTGCAGTGGTCTACAAGGGTACAAGATTTTTTACCTTCGATAGATAGTACTACCTTTAAGGCTAATTTCTTGACTCTATCTCTTTCTAAATTGGTCATATGCCTTTATACCTCCTCTTAGCATTAAAGGTACAGATACTTGGTTTATAACAGAGTACATAAGAAGACAATCAATCATATGGATGTCTTTTTTATAGTAACCCATTTTCTTTATGAGGTTTACAATCCTTTTATAGTCTACCTTTCTCTTCCAAGTAGAGGAGGTTAAAGGATGTATTTTTAATCCCCGGTCATGTGCAGTAAGATATATGAAACCAATTGCCATTATTAATTTTTCAGATGATACACCCCTAACCGCTTGTCTTACTATGTATCTCTCAAAAATTATATTAGTAACATCTTTTAAAAGTACACGAATACCCTGGAGTAAAGGCATTAAAGTGTCAGGGTCTTTAGGTTCAAAGTATTGCAATAGCTTAAAGTAGCCCATGTTTATAGGAATATTATTTTTTATCTTTACCCAAGCAAAATTCTTTCCTCCTGGATCTAATACCAAAGTTTTAGCCATGAATACCTCCTAGTACAAATTGATTCGGTTCTATGTAATAGCATATTAACAAATACAAAGGTAAAGAGAAGAAAGGAGGACTTTAAAGTTGAGCATAGCTTCCTATAGAAAAAGAGGGTCAGTGATCCCAAGAAACTTAGGATTGGCTAAAAGATCGCCGGGTGTGGGCCTAGAATTAATAGAGAGAGCCGTAGACATTGGGGATAATGCTTTTACCGTTAACTCTGTTGATTCTTTGTTGTATAAGACTTTAACTACAGGTAGAAGGTGTTCTTGCCTAGATTATAAATCTAGTGACGGATCTATGTATGCCGTGGATACCCCGATTCAATCTCCAGTTTTACTATTGGATGATCCTGATTCCGATGATGCGGTAGAGGAAGCATTGCAAGATGTCTTAGAAATGTTAGGCGATCCTGAAGAAATATGTCCTGTGTGTTTTGGTACAGGTATAGTAAATGGTTATTCTTTAACTAATACACATGAAATATTTATGGATGTCACCTATCCTAATATTACTAAACATGCGGTTATATCTAAGCAAGGAAGACCTTCTTACTTTAAACCTATAGCGCAAGATGCATACATAGAGTTTTCTATAAATGTACCTTCGATGTTTTTATCGGTACTTATTACCATAGTTACTAAAGAATCGGGAGAACATTCTACATTATCTAATTCGTTACTGCAAATAAAAAAAGCAGGTGACCTTACATATGAAAACTTTACGGATAACACTCTTGCTGCAATGGCTTTAGCTTCTCCTTCATTAGTACTAAAGGTTCTTGTTCGAGAAGAAATACACGGGATTTTTCTTAGAGCAGTACTAGGTGATACATATTTAAAAATAAATTTTCCGAAGATAAGTCTTACAATATCTGATGGTTCTTATGACTATTGGGATACTCAATCTGTTACTGTACCTTCAACTTATCCTTTAGCTACCAAGGATGTGCTACGGGATACTAGGTACAATAGAGTATGGAGGGTAGCTAGTATAGAACTTAATGAGCCTAGAGAAATTGATATTGGTAAGGACATCACACTTAGGCGTGTAAGAGCATGGGAGGCGCATAAAAAGCTTCCTTAGTATACTGACTAAAGGAGAGGATTATGGATTTAGATGACATAGTAAAAGTAATATCAAGCGTATGTGGTAAGGTTGTAGAGGGTGCAAATGCAGGTAAGGGCTTAGAGGCCAGAATGAAGAAAGAACTAGGTAAACATCCCTTGATAGCATTTTCTTATGACCAAGGTAGAGGTCTAGGTTACTTTGCAATTAGAGGACCTAAGAAAGTTGTGAAGACAAGAATTAAGAAATTGTTTAAGGCCATGGATTTAAAACAAAAATCTACGTGGACTAACAAAGCTGCACCCGATTTACATTTCTTTCAATTTAAGGTCTAAGGAGATCCTAATGGCACTGAGCCCTCTTCAGAAAGAGTATAGAAAGTTTTTTAGGGACTTGCTAAAAGAAAAAGATATATCTAGTTTAGGTGAACTCAACGTAGAAGGTATATTGACTTTTTTCAGAGACCTAAAGCGAAAATGGAAGAAGTATAAAAAGGATAATGGGATTGTAGTTGAAAGTAATGAGCAAGCTCTAATGGCAGCAGAGGTTTTAGGCATGCCCCATGTGCAGCTAACCTTAGAGGTATCAAAACAGGCTGCGGATGAGTGCCTAATCAAATTAATTGAGCATATTAAAACTATAGGGAACGTTGGGCACTCATTCCCTATAGTAGTTGATCCTGGAGATAGTGAGCGCACAAAAACTTTTTATTTTGATGGGGATGGTGCTTCCGCCATATATGAAATTAAATCAAAGGACTTGTAGGGGATTAATCATGGCCAGAGGTAATAGTGACATAACAAAGTTCTTTACACGATTAGAGGATGCTTTACCAGATATAAAGAAAAAGGTAGAGGACATAAAGGATTTTACAAAAGAATTTATTAAGGTTTCTGCACAAGAGGCCCCTGACATTCTACCTAAAATAAGTAAAAAAGGTTTGACAAAAAAAGTAGAGAAAAGGCAGGAAGCAGAAGACCTTAGGTATAACATAGCCGAATTAATACTTAGAATGGAGCAGGTACCTGAGAAAGATAGGCCTAAAAAGTTTTCTGCTGTTAGAAAAAACTTGAAGTACTATTTTTCAGAAAATACCAAGGCTATTAAGGCTATGGATATTGTATTATCAGGCTTAGCAAAGAAAAAGTTACCTAAGTCTTTAAATAACTTTGGTGATGAATTATTCAAAGGTCTAGAAAAAGCCATAAAGGGTGACATAGAATCGGGACACTATGTAAATATTAAAGGGCCTATAATAAGTTTTGCTTATTATCTTCAAATAACGTTTAAAACAGAAGATAAAACAAAACAAACTGTGTTTGTTGTATTATCTAAAGACTTTAATCAAGACAGTCTTAAAGCGACACGGTTAAAGCTTAATATATTTACTAATAAGTTCCGAAGGCCTCCTTACGACAGGAGCGAACCTGCGACTAATATTTTGAATACCCTAAAACTTGTACTCAAAGTTCTTGAGGCTAAAGGCTTTGGGGGTAATATATCAGTAAAGTTAGATCCCACTAAGTACAAGACTAACAAAGAAGAACTTAAAAAGGCAAAAGCCAAGTATTATAGGGTTACAGCGCATAAGAATGTAATAAAAATAAGTCAGCCTGCAATGTCTATGTACAAAGAAGGCACGGTAAAGGAAGATTATACCAGAGTAACGGCTCTACTCGCAGACGCAAAAAAGATACTTGACGCCGATAAGCGAAAGTTGAGTTTTAAGTATGACACTGTAACTGTTTACTCTAAGGAATTAGGTAAACAGCTTATTACGTATATAATCACGTTTTATCCTAGAAATGTAGTAGACTATCTGAGATAGACTCTTGATACTTAGTCTAAACGCCTTGATTCTGTGGGCAACACCAAAACAGAGCCATATACTGCTATAAAACATAGCCCCTGGTAGCACACAGGCTATACCCTGGGAGCTCTAGTACAAATACACGTGAATTTAGGTCACCCGCTGAGAGGCTCCAGAGGGGTATCTGTAGGCTGTCCTGCAGGTACGTTAAATTTGAGGATTTTTAAGCTAATTAGTAAATGGGGGATAATGTGTTGATCGTAAAAGGGAAACCTTATGCTATAAAAATATATTTCCCTGAGGTTCCTGTTGGTGTAGAACCAACATTTGTTGTAGCTGTACCTACAGGTACATCTTTTCTAGCGGGTAGTGGAGAAGCAATTCCAGGACAACTAGGCTGGTTTCAAGTTTTAACTACTATACCTGTGGCTGCACCTGACTCTACTGCTGACAGTCAATGGAGTATAACATGGAATTATACTACCATAACAAAGGTTATGTACTTTGAGGTGTCAGATCCTGATTTAGCTGCTGATGAGATATATCAAAAAGAATCGGCTAGATTAGCTCTTACTTCTCAAGACTACTTGGCTAGGATTGTAGTAATAGATAGCATAGACAGTGGTACGCTAGTCGTAGTATCAAAAGATACTACAGTGTGTAGTCATGCTATAACAGTAGAAGATCATAGGTTAGGTAAACAGCTATCTTGGCTTATACCCGCAGAGTACATCCAGACAGGTGAATTAACCCTTCTTTGGAATACCGATGTTATTCAGTACTACCAAAGACTATTGGTAGCTCCTATAAGTTTGTTACCTATTATGATGGAAGTAAGGTTTTTAATAGATAGAATAGTAAAGCAATTGGATGAACCACAATCGTATACAGAAGCCGATGCTTATGTTGGGGTAGTAGGTGGGATGTCATTGATAAACGGTTGGTTTCCCTTGACTAGTTGGTCAGTACCTATGTTTCCTGAGGCATTACGATCTTTTTTGGTGTACGCTTCAGCATGGTATATGTTAAATTCTCAATTTGTATTGGAAGGGGACCTTGCGTTTTCTTACTCAGGGCAAACAATAACACTGGACTATGATAGAACAGGGATGCTAGAATCTGAGATGTCTAGATTGTATGAGCATTTGAATACACATTTAACGAAGGCTAAGTTGTCTGTTTTACGAACTCCAGGTATATTAGGTCTTACATCTGGTCCTATAGGTACAGGACCAGCTGAACGGTCTATGATTAAAAATACTAGATTCCAAGGTATGATATCACGTTAACAAAGACAAGGAGGATTATGATTATGAAGATTCAAAAAGGTAGAGGGTTGCTTGACAGGGCCGCTAAGAAAATGGCATTAAAGGGTAATACGGTAGGGAGTGCTATATCCATCGTATCGTACACTAAAGTGGATTCTCGTTTATTCAGGATAGTAGCTGTATGTCAGGGAGAAAATCCCTCATTTGAAGAACTAAGAAAATGGTCCATTGCTAATAGTGATGGTAAGTTTAAGCTGGTAGAGGATACTCTAAACTATTATGACGTTATGCCCTATCCCTTGGTATCTTTTATAGTAGAGGCCAATGTTGTTCGTAGACCTTTTGCAATGGCAATGGAAGACAAGAATCTTGTAGCCGTTGCGGATAATATGTATATGGACATTGACCTTAAGACACCTTGGAAAACAGAAGAGCTGGGTGGCAATAAGTTTTTGGTTAGAGTTGAAGAGGATAGCCTAGCGGATTTTCTGTCTACACAGATGACTATACCTGGCCCTAGAACTAACAAGGCTGTAAATGCTGTATTAGCTATGACCGCGTACAAGGGTGATAAGGTTAAATACGTTCGGCCAGATGGGTTGCCTAGTAGAGGACAAGTTACTAAAGTAGGCAGTGATGGAACGCTGTACGTAAAAGATGCAGAGACTCAAAGTACCTATGAAAGATTTCCTGGAGCTATAACTGAGATTATAAAAGAGGGCCCCGCTTCTAAGGCTAAAGATAATCAGATGGAAAGTTTCTTTGCAGAAATATATGGTCCTAAAATGGCCAAGGAACTTATGTCTTAATGGCCTATAAGGAGATGTTTTATGGTTGCTGCATTGGATAACACTGAAAGTATTATCTTTAGGGTTGTAGGTTTAACTGAAGAAGGTGGAAAGCTAACTACAGCTTGTGAACTATTACCAAACTACGCTTCTACGTTTGATCCTGATTTAGATAGTGCTAAGTTAGGGGAGACATTAATGAGTATGTATACCTCTAATAGAATTGAGTATATAAACCATGCGGGAAGGATCATAAAGAGCCTAGCCGTTAGTGCATGGCAAGATGAGTTAGACATGGCTAACGTAGAAGCTAGGCCTGCTATAGAAAAGAAGATAGCAGAGTTAGGTACTTTAAAGTTTAAGCTTGTATCCGATGCACCTGAGTATATAAGCGAAGCTTATTTCCTTAGCTCAATAATAATTTTTACACCTTCTGTTGTACCTGTTATTCAAGATGTTGTGGAGTACACAGGTATCCTGTACACTGAGGATAAGGTATTAACTAATAGGGAATCCGTAGATGAATCGTAAAATGAGTAACCAAACAAACAAGAATAGGAAACCTAAGAAACCTCCTATACTATCTCCTTATATTGTGGATACAGAATCTTTAAAAAAAGCTAAAAAGATTCTAGCTAATTCAGGAGATAAAGAGTTATACAAGAGAATCCTTAAAGCTACATTGAGATCATTAGTAGGCGAGCTTTTACCTACTGCTATACTTCAGTTTAGGGATGATCCTAAAGGGTCCACCACGTACCCTATTACTAATATCGTAGCTGAAATACGTAGTACTATATCTCAAATAGAAACTTCGATAAACGTGGATGATGTAGTAAATATAGTTTCAGAAGGTGTATCTAATTCTTTGATGGAAATGTCATCAAGTATAAAACTACATATTGTAGGTGTAAAGCGAAACTTACCTATGTATGTAGCTGATGCGGCTATAAGAAAAGATGTAGAGGTACTAGTAACAGAAATAGGAAGAGAGTTTGAAAAGAGTATGATGAGCGCAGTATCAGAGATAGAGTCTAAGATTCACTCTTCCGTAAAACCTCTTTTTGTGGGTAAGCAAACGACGGCTAATAAGAAATCGAAAAAAGGTGGGAGGTAAGCACAATGCCAGTAAACTACATAGCCAAGGTCGTTGATACTTGTGGGATTACTAAGGCTGATGCAGAGAAGCTGTGGGATAACGCTAAAGACATTGTAAGAAAATCTTATTCTCGTAATGAGGATGATTCTTTATTTTATCCCTTAGTCATGGGTACGTTTAAAAAATCTTTAGGTAAAGAGTGTTTGGATAAATTAGAGGTACAAGCGGCCATACCTGTAATAGCCGCTAAGGATGAAGTGGTTAAGCCACCATCGGCTAGGGTATTCCCAAAAGGTATAAATCCCGATGCTACAGCTATTTGGAAAGAGGTTTTTAAAAAACAAGCCAAAGTTATTAAGGAGCAACCAGATGCTCTTTCTAAATGGGCGGCTGCCATAGTTTTATACAAAAGGTCTTGCAGAAAAATAGGACTAGCCCCCTTTATGGGTTTTGTTACTAAACAAAAACCAGGGAAAGGGCCCATACTTACCGAACTGTCTGCTAAAATTGATCCAGCATTAAGAAACATTGCTAAAATAGAAAAGCTTCTCACTAGTAAGAATATATTGACTAAGGCTCAACCTAAGAAATTTACTCTATCTCAGATAAAAAAAGAAGGGAAGGCTAAATTGTTAATAGCAGTTAAACCCTTGAAATTTTACAGAGGTGTCTCTCCTGCAACGGTTTTAGCTACCCTATTAATACCTAAGTTTGGGTTTAAGAAGATAAAAGGTAATACCTACGGAGTAAAGGTAGGGGCTCACACTACTTTAAGAATTAGATATGCTAAAAAATCTGATAATGTAGCACAATTATTTGTAGACCTTAAAATATTAGGTAAGACTTGGGATAATCTAAGTAAAGAGCATAAGAAACCGGAGTCGCATCTAAAAGGATGGATAAGACGGGGATTCTTGGCACAAGCCGCTACAGAAGTATCCGATAATATAGACCTCAAAGAGGTGTATCCTATCCATACTAAAGAGGATGTTATACACTGGTTGACTACGCTTACTCTACCCATTATAGTAAATTTGGGTGACGAAGACTTTCAACTGTCTTTAATAGACTATCTAATAGCAAATGCAAAATCATTTGGTGTAGAGGCCCCTCAAAATTTAGGTAAGTTTAAAGAAGACCCCGAATTTAGGAAGGCCACTCTTATAGGGTACACATTTAAACCTCCGTCTGATAAAGAAGATGAAGGTGAATCATTATATTCTGTAGAGGCACCTGAAGTAGAACCTGAAACCACTAAGGAGCTTTCGTTATGAGTCAACTTAATGAACATGATAGCCACAACGACTTTTTTCCAGCAATTATCCCCGAACTTTCAAGGGATGTGCATGAAATGTATCCTGAGTTGGCTGCAAAGAAAAGTGACGTTGAGCTATTACCTGGAGATGTGACTTCAGCCATACTAGATGATATACATCTCTTTTTTAAGCAGGCTGCCGGTACTAAAAAACCTACGTTGAAGGATTCTAATCAAACTGACTTGTTACTAGGCATACGCTTCAAACCTGATAAAGCCTTATTTTTTATATCTTCTATTAGTATAGATGACTCCTCATCGGCACACGTAGTAGTAAAGAGTTCTACTGTACCTTTTGCCAAAAAGAAGGTCAATTATATATACGACGGTACAGCAGCATTTTCAGATAGGCTGGCTATAACTGTAACCAAGAATTTTTCTAGGCGGAATATGAAAAATTCTGCTAGTCTTGAATTTACTTTTAGTATCAGTAAAGAAGAGGCACGGGCTTTATGCGGTAATACTGAGGTAGAAGACTTTAAGTTAGCTTTATCTTTTGGTTCTTTAGCGGATTCGCGGTTAACAGAGATGGCTCCTTACTATAGTGCAAAAGCCATTAGCACACGAGATAAATCTCAGAAAACTGATATAACCATTAGGGTATCTACTGGACAAATTTTGTATCTCCCTAACATAGACCTAAGAAACAGTATTGATAAGGCTATGAAGGATTCCTATGATCCTGAGAGTATGTCATTTGTTACACCTACAGGAGATGACGCAGTAGTTGTACCAAAGGATATTGTGTACTGGAACTTGGCAGAGGGTATCATTACTTATGTGTCTACAGATGGTAAGCTTAGAGGTTTACCCATAGAGAACTATGTCTTGGTTAATGAGAATAGTGCCCTATCTATTATAACAGCGTCTTTGAATAGTGTAATATATCGCTTTGGTGGGGGTGCTGCCAGTATCATGAACTCAGTTTTTGAGTTTGGCCTTGCGGGTTCAGAGGGAGTGTATCCTGAAGCGTATAGGGCGGCTAATGATGGTTATAGCATTACACTATCTGATACCTTAGAGGATGTTGTATCCGGGTTAGTTAAAGCTTATGGGGACAATGGCTTAAAACATATAAAGACCTGTATAAAGTATGTAAAATCTGGTGCAGAGGGCGGTGGACTCACACACCCGCTAAAAAGATATTCTGCTCTTGCCGCCCTTGAGTTAGTAAAAACTTATTATGGTAATGTGGATGGTTTAAAAACAGTAGTACAGGATAGAATAGCTGAGATAGATAGTAAAACGACAAGTGATACCCCTACGTTACCTGCTAACCTAGACCCGGGTTTACAGTTTTATCCTCATCAAGCTGAGGCTGCTGCCAAAGCAAACGTAGCATTACCCACAGCTATTTATGACGTAGCCACAGGTGGCGGTAAGACTATCTTGGGTATAGTAGATGCTCTAAATCAATTAGCTAAAGGTAATGCAAAAAAACCTCTATTTGTTATGCCCCCAAATCTTATTAGTCAATGGTTTGACGAGGTTCAGGACTTTGGTGATGGTAAGATTAATGTAATTACTATATCTACAGAGACAGTGAACAAATGGGGATTAGATTCTTTAGCCAAGTTAATAAAATCTGCCCCTAAGAATACTTTCTTTTTAACCACATACAATTGGCTTATTTTAGACTATAAATCTCAAAAGCTAGGTACTAGGATTATATATGAATTTCCTAATGTAGAGTTCTTGATATCTCTAGGTTTAAATTCCTACCTTCTTTTGGACGAGAGCCATTTTATAAAGAATACAGGCTCAATAACCCATATGGCTTGTGTTAAGTTGGGTGCTGCTTCAGACGTGAAGAGATTGGCTACTGGTACATTGATGCCAAATTTACCTACAGACATAATAGGTCAAATGACGTTTTTAGATCCTACTGTATTTGGTAGTACCAAGGATTTTATAAATGACTATGCAGAGCAGGTAACACCTTATGGTAGAGTAATATCATGGAGACCTGAAGCTTATCCTTTAATAAGAGCCAAACTTAAAGAAGCCGGTGCATTGACGTATACAAGAAAGGATTGGTTCTATCTATTGCCTAAGTTAAAAGAATCTTTCCATATTGTAAGCCTAAACAAAGCACAGCAAAAGGTATACGCTGCGGTATACAAAGCTACAATGGAAGAAATAAAGGCAGATCCTAAGTTAGGGCCTATGTGGGAAAAGATGCAGAGCGCCGATAACGTAGATGATGCCACGTTTGCTCCTTTACTTGCTAGGCTAAAAAGAATTGAGCGTTTTGCTTCTGCGCCGGAGACAGATGAGCTAGCTGAGTTATATCTTGACGATGAAGACTTAATTTCCCCTAAGTTGGCTAAGGTAGACGAGATAATATCCAAACACTTGTCTAAAACTCCTGATGAAAAGATACTTTTACTTACACAAAGTGTACCTGTAGCTCAGTATTTTATGGCTTATAGTAATTATAAAGACAGAATGGTATTTTATAGAGGGGGTCTTAAAGAGAACTTAATCAAGTTCCAAAGGGATCCTAAGATAAAGATATTATGTGGTGTAGACCAATCTTTGAAACACGGGCTGAATCTTCAGATTGCTTCACGTATGATTAGGTTAGATGCTCATTGGGCACCGGGCGACTTAGATCAGGTATTAGCAAGAATCTTTAGGCCAACTAAGGGTGAAGATAACAGAGAATTCATAAAAATGGATTGGGTTCTTTCTGACAATACTATTGATATCTTGAAGCTAAGGCGTGTAGTACGAAAGATGGTGGTTAACTCTAAGATGGTGGGTATAATAGATCCTGAAGATATTCCTGATAGAGTTATGATACCTGTAAATGAGTACAGCTTAGAGTACCAAAATAAGTGGGAAGATGCAGAAAAAGATGAGGTTGTAGACTATGCCCGTTATAGGGATTTAGAGGGAGAGAAGTGGAAAATTCTTAGAGAAGAGATGCCTACTGAACCTATCCCTGCAAAGTTTACAAAAGCAATCCCTGGCGGTAAGATAGATACGCCATGGCCTAAGGGTATAGCTATACCCACTGAGGGTACATTAGCGTTTGATGAAGCTTTGGTACAGCTATCAGAAGGAAATTTTAAGAATCTGGCAGGCTACAAAGCCGTAACAGAATTCGGGCCTGGTTATATAACATCTGTTCGTGAAACTAAACGAGGTTATTCTGTTCGTGTACGCATGGATGACGGGAGAAAACTAGCTGTAAAAGATATATTAGTAGGTGTGATCCCTGAGAGAATTAAGAAAATAAAGAAAAAGAAAGAGGATGAATACAAGATTGATATACCTGGAACACTAATCCGCATAGGGCCTAGAGAATACCTGTTATCAAAAGAGGGTGAGTTACACAAAGTAAAAAGAGGTAAAATAGTAAAATTGTCTTACACCTTAGTGAAAGACAAATGGATAACACCTAAAGGAGGTACCGCTAAGTTAATAACACCTAAGATATACACTGCACTGCTTACTGAACTAGGTAAATTGGGCTATGTCATAAAGGAGAAGGTAATCAAGTCACCTGTTGAAAAACCTACTACACCTGGTAAAATATCAACGGTTACGGGAATACGAGTAAGAGCTATAAACATAAGCGGCATGACTGGATTGATGGTTCGTTACTCTAAGAAAGATAAAAAAGAAATAAAGGCTGCGGTAAAGGGCCTACGTATGATGGATATGCCTTATTATAGGCTTAGTGTTACTAATGCTACAGCACCTCGTTTAGTCAGAGCTTTAAAATCTGATAAGCTTAAACCTAAGAATAAGAAATCTTTAATATTAATCTTAGAGCAGTTCAAGCGGGCTAAGTATAAAATGAAAAACATAGACGAATCCGTGATAACCAGCATGAAAAAATTAATGCGGAAATACATGAGGTCCTCAGAATTTTTCATGTTTCCTGTGCTTATGGGTAATAGACTTGAAGTATGGGCACCTGCTGTACGCCCAGAGGCTACACGAAAGTACTTGTCTAAAATGAATCAATTAGGTTTTAAGCAACGATATGCCTTTCTAAGATTGTTTATGCAAAAGGCTGGGGTTATACCTGCAGCTTCACAATTGATAAAAAATATAAAGAAAAGTAAAACACCCTTAGCTAATATAGATCAGTTTAAAAAGGATTTAAAGAACATACAAACCACAGTTAAAAAGTAAACCTTAACAGGAGGATTAAGTCTATGGGAACAGTATTGAAAAATGATGTGTCTAAAGTAGTTATGGTGCAGGTAGTCTCTCGTTTAAACAGGGCTGTGCCCATAGTATACAAGGGAGAAGGAATGATGTTACCCCCAAGGAGTCCTAGGTGCTTAGAAAAAGCTCACCTAGGTCCTCTACCCTCTGGTGTAACGTGTACTCCGATAGTATAATATAACTCAAATTTATTATAAACCTAATTCTATTACCGTAGGAGGTTAGGATGGGATCAGCAAAAGTAATAATGAAGGAAGTTGACTTGACGGAACAAATACCCATGTTCCCCGGTGTATACGGAGGTATAGTATTACCCGCTCGTAAAGGTCCACTAGAGCCTTATCTTGCTACCTCTGTAACAGATTTAAAACGTGTGTTCACACCTGATGGAAAAATAGATATCCTTGATGATTTGTCTTTCTTTAGTGCTCAGACATATCTCCAAAAAAGTGATAAACTTTGGGTATCCCGCGCTATTAATGCAGCTTTATACGGTGGAGCTACTATAGAAGGAGTAGGTTCAATATCTAGTAACGCTGCTTATGCAACTGGGGAAGCAGATCCTGAGACTGACCACGTATTCGGCGTAAGTGAAGCG
>Ga0209345_10002044_pt1 | contig 23117 bp, 40 predicted proteins | sample Cruoilmetagenom7_FD_187294 | JGI IMG/M metagenome (GOLD analysis project Ga0209345, IMG submission 187294) | Oil polluted marine microbial communities from Coal Oil Point, Santa Barbara, California, USA - Sample 7 (SPAdes) (version 2) | ecosystem: Environmental > Aquatic > Marine > Oil seeps ...
CCCTTGCGGATTGGAAAACATCACAAGCTTTTCAAAATTGGTGGGAACTTCAAGGCTGCGGATATAGGCATCTTGCTAAAAAAGATAGAGGTATTGAAACAGGGCAACAAGCTTCTGTTATCTTAAAAAAAGATGGTTCTGGTTGCCTGGTAAAAAAATACGATAATTTTAATTATTATTTTAATATTTTACAAAGCGCATTAAACATGCATAATTTTTTTAATCCAAAAAAAAGGGGCACAGATGAATATAAATTTTAACGCTTTAAATGAACCACGGGAAGAAAATGAAGCCGAAACGAAGTTTCCAGCTATACACGATCCTTTTGATCCTGCCCCGTTGCTGAATTTATTTAATAAATTTCATAAAGAAATAGATTTAATGGAGAGTAAGGCAGATAAGCATGAAGTAAAAGACCAGCAATCAAATAATGACGCTGTTGAAATGACAACGCAATCAAAAAAAATTGCTCAAACAATAGAGAGGAAAAGAAAAGCAGCTAAAAAACCATATTTGAAAGTCACAGACACTCTGGACGGTGAAGTGAAACGGCTAAGGGACAGATTGAGTGTTGTGCAAACAAAATTAAACAACAAGATTAAGCCATATCTTCAAGAGCAGGAACGAATCAAGCAAGAAAAAGAAGCAAAGGCCAGGCGCAAAGCTGCTGAAGAACAAGCCAAGATCAGGAAACAGCTTGAGAAAGAGGCCAAAGAAAAAGCAGAGGCCGAACAGGCCAAACTTGATAAAGAGTTTGGTGGGTCAGCCCCAATTATTGAGGTTAAAAAAGTAATCGTGCCCGAAGTGGTTGCCCCAATTATGCCTGAACTTAAAACTGAAACCAATGCTGGCACAGCTAAACTTAACATAAAAAAAGATTGGGAAATAATTGATTTTAAAGAGTTGCCTGATATCATCTTTGAAAAACGAAAAACAGAGATTATCAAAGCAATCAAACCCCAAGTTAACGCAATGATAAAAAGTGGATTAACTAATATTCCAGGGGTTAGAGTTTTTGAAGTAACTGAACTTAAAACGAGAACAACAAGGGGATAATTATGGAAAAGTTTGCAATTACTAAGCCATCACAATCATTAATAGCAACAGATCCAGCCGCTATTGCAGCCGGGGAAGCCGCAAAAGCAAGAATCCAATCTGGATACATTATGGCATATCAAAAACCCCGTGATTCTATGGAGTCCAGGGACAGAATTTTAAAGGCTTGTAGGCGGTCTGAGTTCGCTGGAAAAGCAGAGTATGAAAGACCTGTGGGTGGAAAAACTATTAAAGGCCCTTCCATTAGATTTGCGGAGCTGGCATTGCGTGAATGGGGTAATGTTATGACAGAGGTTACTACCCTTTACGAGGATAGAAATATTAGAAGGGTAAGGGTTAGTGCCCTTGATCTCGAAACAAACGCTCAATTTACCAGAGACGTTCAAATAAAAAGAACTGTCGAGCGTAGAAGTAAAAATAATCGTGAGGATGATTATATCTCTGAGCGCACGAATTCGTATGGTAAAACTGTATATATCCTTGTGGCAACAGATGAAGAAATGTACACCAAAGAAAGTGCCTGGGTGTCAAAAGTCTTGAGAAATGAAGGCCTTAGACTAATACCAACTGATATTATAGAGGAAGGTATGGCAGCAGCCCGGAAAACCGTGGCCGAGCGAGCTACAAAAGACCCAGAGGGTGAAAAGAAAAAACTTCTTGATTCTTTTTCAAGCTTAGGAATAAGCCCAAAAGAATTACAAAAATATATTAAACATACCCTTGATATTTTGACTCCGCCTGAGTTGATTAAACTCAGGGCTGTTTATCAATCGATACGAGAAGGGGAAAGCGTGTGGGCTGATTATGTTAATGAGATAGACGGTAGCCAACCAGAACCAGAAACCTTTGATACTTCAACTTTTAATAATCTTGTATCACAACATATAGATTACCCTCCAGACGCAACACTTGATAATTTTTTAGCGCAAACGGCACAAGCTCAAGATATATCTGTTGATAAGCTTAAAGTCGAAGCTGCTATGGTGTTTGATGATTTTTGGGCAGCTTTTGAGACTTGGAGAATAAAAACTTATCCTGACAAAAATAAAGAGATAGCTAATGATCTTATAAAAAAGCTTAAAAAAACAACCTCCATCCCTCATAAAAATAACTGGCGGGATAAGCATTTGTCTGAAATTAAAGCATTGGATGACACAAACAGAGAGAGGGTGACGGCTGCTGGGGTTAAGCATACAGAGAAATTAAACGCAGAGTTTAAAGAAAAAGTTAATCAAGAAATTGATAAAATTGATGAAATAAACAGCGAGTTTCCAGAATTATTCTTAGAAGCCAAAAAAACTGCAAGGCTGGAGGTAATTGAAACCCTTGATGATTGTAAGAAATTTATGGCTTGCTATAATGATATTAAAAACAGCAAGGAGTAACAAGCATGAAACTATATTTTAACGGATTAGAGCTTGAGGCAGATTACACACCAGCCGAAAAAGGAACAAAAGATAAGTTTGGGCAAAGGATTGAACCGGATACACCTGCTGAGATTGATTTTACAGATATTGAAATTATTTGTGGAAAAACATTGATCGAATACTTGTATGAAAATTTCTACTACGAATTACTTAACCAGGCAACTGGAATTGTAAAAGGATTGAAACATGAAGTTGAGGCCGAAAAATTAAGGAATTGTTAGTTTACGGACCCGGAGCGTTTTAAAAAAGAGATCCAGGAGCTTACTGGTGTCCCTGTTTTTATTTAAATTTTCTATTTATTAATGCTGTTATATTGCTCTTTTAAAATTGCGGCGTGGCGGAATAGGTAGACGCACACTTATCGGGTGAGAGCGGAGCGGGCAAAAGTCCAACTGTAAGACAAGTTAGGTAAATAGCCGGGAAGTTGGGGCGCTCCGATAAGGTTGGTGAATATATTAACGATTATCCCTCTTATGAGGTGCTAACTAACACCAACTATAATTTATGCGGGGTGCAAATCCCCGCAGCCGCAACATAACAACCAAATCCAGCCGACACGTTAGCCACATGGGGTGAAATTCCCCACATTAAATCATTTTTTGTTTGAAAATAATAAGGAGACAAAGAAGCATGAAAATAAAAGATATTTTTAAAAAACACTATAAAGAATTTTTAAACTTCAAAAAAGTTGAGAATAAAAGGTCGAATAGACCTGATTTGAATGCTTTTTTGCTGCTGGAGGAATTGTTCCCAGGAGACGGAGACATGGTCTGTGCTGCCAGACACGATAAAATTTGGCTCGATGTTGAATATGATGATATTGAAAAATTGACAGAGGCGCAGATTATTGAGCTGGCTCGGTGTGGCGTGGTGTATGATGGGGAATCTCTTTTTATGTTTGCTTAGGGGGAAATGACGATGAAAAAAATAAAGCGGAAAAGCCAGGTCACACATACTTGCTATCAGTGTGAAATATGTAAAAAGGAGCATAATTCCCAGGATACAGCGATTAAATGTGAAAAAACACATAAATGCAAGCACGAACCTGTTTTCGCATTTATCGATGGATCAGAGGGGACATGTTTTTTAACTGTTGAAGGTATTTCTTCACAATGTAAGCTTTGTGGAAAAGAACTTGAACAAATTACTTTTGATGATATTGAGGAAAATCAGTTAATTTTAAAAGCTATTTTTGAGTTGGTTAAAAGGTGTGACAAGTAAATAGGAGACAACGATGAAAAACCAAACAGATATTGCAAGGAAGAAAATAGCGAGCATTATGCCCTTGGAGTTCGAGGAATACATCACGAATAAACTGGCTGGTGATTTCGCTTACAAATTAGTTCAAGTCTTAGAAAAAAACGACATCTATGGGGTTAAACGACAAAGAAATATGGAAATAGACGAGATTGAATACAAGATTGCTTGCGGAGAAATGACCGCAGCGCAAGTGTTCACACAGATGCGGCAGTATATAGATGTTGCCGAACAGTTGAGCAGAATATATTTTTTAATTGCATCATCTCGTATTGGTTGCGATCAGGTTAGAGCAGAGTGTGACAGATATATTTCTGATAAAGGAAACAATCCGTTAATGCTGCTATGCGGAGGACGAAATGAAAAGAATTAAATCATTAATATGCAAAATTAAAGGCCATAGTCCGGTTACAAGTATAGAGAATACAGACGCAACGGTAGAGGTTGGCAGCAACCAGTATGGCCAGATAGGGGATGGCTGCTTAAATGTTAGAGAGTCTAATCTTTACATAAATTGCTCCTGCGAAATAATAACCTGCAAACGGTGTGGAGTTTTTATTTCACGAGAGGTCAATCCTGGTAAGCTTGTACAATAGTTTTTATTTATTAACACCGTTATGTCTCATGGAGGTTTAAAAATGAAGGCCTACGAATGTAAAAAATGTAAAACAGAATTAGAATATGAGCAAGTTCATGGTATCAGAGTGAAAAGAGAGGGTAAAGACGGTAAGGATTATTACCAAGCTTTTTGCCCTAAGTGTAGAATTTATTTTGAGAGCGAAACATAACCAGTTAAATAAATATAGGTGGAGGTTTCAAGGTGTCTAATACTTCAAATTCGTCATCATCGGGGATAGGGGCTGCTGGACTGTTGGGGATCGTTTTTGTTGTTCTTAAACTTACTGGTCATGTTCCTTGGTCATGGTGGTGGGTCACGCTGCCTTTTTGGGGAGGGTCTGCCTTAGTTTTTTTTATTGTGGGCTGTCTGGTTGCTTGGGCTATTATTAAGCATTATGCCCATAAAGGTTTATAATAAGGCATGCAGCCTGCCGAACACAAAGGAGTTATTTTGAACGCTACATACCAAGCACAAAAAAAAGAGGCATTAATCGCTGGGGAGGCCGTTTCTATTTTAGAATTTGTTGAGACTTTGGCGATGGTGCTGGAAACCTCTGAATTAGTTTCAGGAGGACGTGCGTCTGAGTTAATGGCCATGACAGCACATTTGTTGAGATGTCGTGAGGTATGCGAGAAACATTCTCTTATGCGTGAAGTTTTGGGGTTAAAATAGTTCATGGATATTAAAATTATAGCAACCGGATCAACCGGGAACTGTTACAAAATAACAGCTGATGGTACAAGCCTTTTGATCGAGTGTGGTTTGCCTATTCGCAAAATAAAGGAGGGTTTAGGGTTTCGGCTATCGGAAATTGAGGGTTGTTTAGTTACCCATAGCCACCGTGATCATTGCAAAGTTGCAGAAGAGATTGCTGAGGCCGGTATACCTGTTTTTATGTTGCAGTCGGTTAAAGATTCTTTGGCTGTTGATCATTATAATATTAATATTTTCGGTTCAGATGATTTGTTTTTTAATTCTGAACAATTTTCAATAAGGAAGAAATGTGGGGGTAATGAGATATGAGAGAAAAAATATATATAGATCAAGATATCGTGAAAAAATTGCACAGCCAAGGAGTTTCAAACAACGCAATTTTCCTCCGACATAAAATCCCTATTTCCTGCATCGTCCAGATCCTAAAAGGGATTGACAGGCCATTTTATTATCCGAAATACAGAAAAAAAATAGATGATGAAAAAATGTGTACGTGCTGTAAGAGTCGGGAAAAAGAGGGGCGTTTTTTGTGCGGTGATTGCCGCCGTAAAAATATTGGCGTTGTTGGGGATGGCTTTGGGGATGGAAATAGGGGGTATGGCCATGCAAAAAAAAATATGATTTGATTAAAAAAGGTCGGGGTAATAAAATCCCGACCTTATACTATCATTTGTCGAGTGTGAGTATTTTAATCTTCAGCTTGGAAACCCTCATGCCAATTAACTGGATCCTCCATTGATCGTTATCAGAAGGATTGTTCATTTTTTCCAGTTTTGACAAACTTTCTTGCTCCATAGACAAGAGTTTGTCAAAGTGGGTTTTTATTTTTTGGTGGGCATTCATTTCGCACACTCTCTTATATTATACGCAAATAGCTTTTAATGCTCTTATCCCTTTTTCCATAGCAGCATTTCTTTTTGACCGGGCTAAATAGTCAAAATTTGGGTGAAAATAAGCCTCTGGCTTTAGGCCGTCTTTTTTTAAGTGGCCTAATTTTTTTTCTTTTACGGCTTTGTTTAGGGCATTTCTATCTTCCCGTGATAGTTTTGTGACAAGCCTAACTCTTTCATTTCTGACCATTTGTACGTTCGCTTGGTCTGCCGTTATTAATCCCCTGCTAAGCTGGTCCATTAGCCTTTCTCTGTTGTTTTGCGCATTCATTTTGTTGCTCCTTTTTAAAGTTTTCAATCGCAGCCTCAATGGTCTGTGCTGCATTTTTTTGTTTTTTTAGCCAGGCTATTGTTGTTAATTTCAGCCTGGTTGCGTATTGTTTTTTTGGGAATTGGACTGGTTGCCCCCCTCTTTTTTTTTTAATTTTCACATATTCCTCCCTTAAGATAACTTTTCAATCAGGGAGTTAATTTTTTGACCTTCTTCTGAAAGAATGTCAATGTCGGCCTGGATATTTTTGAAATATTCAGGTAGCTTTTTATTTATTGCTGTAATAATTCGCCTGATTCTGGCGATGCTGCAATTTTCCAAGTCTAAATAATAGTCCCAGGTTTCCCATTCCTCGGAATATGGGTTGAAGGTCCCCCCCGCTATCATTGTTTTCCCTCTGACCAGGAACAGCTTTTTTTCCGTTTCTTCGCAAATATAGAATTTATAAAGTTCCATGGCCTTATGCCCTGAAATTTCTTTATCCGTAATCTTTGCCCATATTTGCAGGAAGTCGTTTAGGCTTTTTCTTACCCAGGTTTGCTTTGCTACCATGGCCGATGTTATTGTTTTGATCTCCTGGTTATTCATTTTATTTTTCTCCCGTTTTGTTTTTAAAAGTTGTCCCTTCATTTACCTATAATATACTATGTCCATTCTTCGTTGTCAAGACACTTATTGGGTTATTTTAATAAATGTCTTGGTTTTTTTAAACCTCAACAATGTTCATAAAGAGGCCAAACTGAAACCAATTGCCAATATAGATCGCATCGTCTGCAACCTCGTCAGTCAGACCCTCAATCCCGTCCCTCAAGGTTGTTATTATTTTAATTTTATCGGGGAAATCATTCAACCCAGACTCGATTGAAAAATTGTTGGCCTCTTTGTCGTAGACCAAAATTGGATTTAATTTTGTTACCTTCCTACACGCTATTTCGTGCAGGGTTTCGTTGAGGTTCCCTAATCTTATTTCTGAGAATTTCATTTTATTGTCTCCGGTTTTAGTTGTTATATTTTTACCCACCCATATAAACTGAGCAGTTCTTTATATCGCCATCGATCCTCATGGCGAAGATTCGGAATTTTTCATAGTTGTGGGTTGTTACAGCGTCCCACTCTCCGTCTCCATGCAGACGGACAGTGCAAGGGCTATCCATGGGGATTTCTTCGGACATATCTATCCATTTGTTGTTCTTTAATGGGGTGTCTCCCAGTGTGCATTTTTTTATTTCCTGGAACATTTTCTTTCTCCCTGGTTTTAGTTTTAATTAATCTCTTGGGTTTGGGAGGGGGCTGCTCCCCCCCTCCTTTTTTATCTCTATATGTAATCTGTAATAACATCTATACAAGAGTGATCTATTTTGTCATCGCTATTGATGACATATAAATCTTGTTTTCTGTAGTATTTTACACTACAGTTTTTCGACGCAGAGTGTGTGGCACAAGACTTTGCAAGGCTTTTCCACCAAGCCCTGAAACACTCTTTGTTGGAGGCTATTATTAATTTCCCTCCAACTCTTTTTGCTACCATATTGCTATCGTTAGCAACCAACCGACCTTTTATCCGGCTGTCGTTAATGTTTTTCAAGGCTGTTTTGTTCACATTGATGTTTTCTTGAACGGGTATTTTGTACATTCTCTTTCTCCTTTTTTTTGTTGTTATAAATCTCTCTCTTACTCTTATATAATGCACAGCTTATGCCATAGTCATGACAATTAATAAAGAGATTGTAACTGCCTGTTTTCCTTATTATATATATTCTATGTGTCATTTTATGGGTAACTGGTAGAGTGACAAAAAATGGTAATGTTTTGATGGGAAATGCCCTGCTGATAAGCCTAAATACTATATGTGACTGTGGTGGCACTGTCTGCTCTACTACATATTGTGTTTTGACAAAAATTGTCACTTGGTGACAAAAATTGTCACTTTTGGGGGCAGTTGAGAATTAATATAATTTGATTTATCTTTATTTGTCTGATACAGATTCACTTACTATGAAATATCCTGATGATTTACAAAAAAAATATGATCGGTTGACGGAAAAGCAGAAGCGGTTTGTTGATCTGTGGGATGGGAATGGGACCAATACTGCTGCTTTGGTTCCTTATAATACTCCGAAAGTGGCCGGGTGTCGGTGTTTGAAAAACGTAAGTATTTGTGAACTGATTAATTACAAAAAAGATTTAGAGCTTAAACCGGACGTCTTAAGCCGGGATCAGCGGCAAAAGTTTTGGTCTGATGTTGTGACCGGAGAAATAAAAGAAAAAAAACTTAATAAAGATGGCGTCCTGGTAGAAGTCGCTTGTAAAATGCAAGATCGTATCAAAGCTTCAGAGTTATTAGGGAAATCGGAGGGGGATTTTCTGTTAAAGTTAGATGTGGGCATAGATCAAGAAATGTTAGATAAAATCCTTGCTGCGTTGCCTGAAGAGTATGCGAGAGCGGTAAAATTGAAATTGTTAGAAAAACGAGCTCCTGTAATCGACATTAATCCCCTCAAAAATGGAACTGAGGGGTAAACTATGCCTGAATCTTCCCCCATTATAACAGAATTGCCCGATCCTGATATCTTAGCAGCACTCTTAGTTGCGAAGATGAATCCCGATGCTCTTGAGAGCATGCGCGATGCACATCAAGATAGCTACGATGATATTATAGGGGAAGATTTCCCTGAAAAGTTTTTATGCCTGAAAGAGAAAGAACGGTATAAAATTTTCTACGGGGGCAGGGGTGGGGCAAAAAGTTATAGTTTTGCGAAAGCATTAGTGGCATTGTCGCACACACAGAAAACTCGTATACTATGCACCAGGGAATTTCAATCGAGTATAGCGGACTCTGTACATCGACTCATGTCAGATCAGATCAGCAACGCAGGGTTAAATAGGTTTTTTAAGGTTACTAAAAAGTCTATAACTCACCAAAATGGCTCGGAGTTTATTTTTAAGGGGCTTCAGAGGTCTATCCAGGAAATTAAATCGACAGAGGGAATTGACATATGTTGGGTAGAGGAGGCGCAGGCTATATCTGAAAATAGCTGGGAAATTCTAATTCCAACCATCAGAAAGGAATGCTCTGAAATATGGATAAGCTTTAATCCTGATGATGAAAAAGATCCAACCTTTCAACGATTTGTCACCAATCCACCGCCGAAATCTATTCTCAGGAAAGTCGGATGGGAAGATAACCCACATTTCCCTGAAACTCTTAATGACGAGCGAAAATATATGTTAGAGAATGATCCAGATGCATATGAACATGTGTGGGGTGGAGAATGCAGGAAAATATCTGATGCTATTATATTTAGAGGTAGGTTTGAAATATCGTCATTTCTTGAACCGCCTGAGCATGTTCGGAGGTTTTATGGTCTTGATTACGGATTCTCTGTATCCCCTACCGCATTTATCCGATGTTGGATTATGGAAAAGACATTATATATAGATAGAGAGGCATGGGGGGTTAGAGTAGAATTAGATGATACTCCTGATTTTTTAAATACAGTCTTGGAACATAAAGAATATCCAATACAGGCAGATTGCGCCAGGCCAGAAACCACAAGTCATCTATGTAGGAAGGGATATAAGGTTGCAAGTGCACCTAAATGGCCGGGGAGCGTGGAAGATGGCCTTGCAGTGATGAAAGGATTCAGGAAAATAGTCATCCATGAGCGTTGTCAACGTGCAGCTGAAGATTTCCGGCTGTACAGCTACAAAGTTGACAAGCAGACAAATGAAGTATTGCCGATAATTGTCAAAAAACATGATGATTGTATTGACGCCATAAGATATGCGCTTTCAAGTATAATAAAGCAATCCAATTTCTTCGACGATTGCGACCTATCATAAGAAAATATGAAAAACAAATCAATAATAAGACGTGTTACGCACCCTGAACCCTGGCAGACATACCGTGCCAGACAGGACGAAGCTGTTGTGACCAACCGTGCTTTCGTTGAAAAGCCGTGGTGGTTCGAGAATACAGAGACAGGCCAGCTATACTATGAAATATATGCCTGCATCGGCTGGCCGACACCAGTTACAGATCAGGGTTTGGGAATACCTGGGTATGTCGCAATGATAGGCGTTGTGAGACCTTCCAAAACTATAGAGCACATAAGCCCCATTGATGCAGATTTTCAATTGATAGAGGAAGCTGAGAGCCTTGACGTTAACACCTTGATCGATCATTGCGTTGAGTTGCGGCAGAAATACGGTTTTAAGGATAGTTTTACCGGGGATCCTGAAAAATTCATAACCACACTGGCATTGAAAAACGAGGAGATCTTGAGGCAGGGGAGCCGGGAACCAATATCGATCACGCCACCTGTCGAGTTTTACGACACGAATAATTTTGAAATCTACGTTAGGGCCCTGAGAGCGTGTATCCAGTTTGGAAAGAAACGGTTTTTTTTAGGGAGCAACAATATTTTGAAGACCAGAATACAGGAGTTTAGGGCTAATGATCCGGCTGTGATGGCTACGGGCGGGATGCTGCACACACTACTGAACACCGTGCTGTGGATGAATAGTGCAGAGGACAATAATGTTTATATTTTGAGGGAGGAATAAAGAGTATGGACGTACCATTTGCAGAGATTGAAATTGATTTGGAATTGCTGACAGGTGAGAAGGTGAGCTTCACATGGAAACAGATGCCTATAAAATATATCGCTAATGTGCATAATGAAGCCGGTGTGAATTATATGGAGGCTGACGGTCGGGTGGTCTGTGTGCCGTGGCATCAAATAAAAAAATCAAGTTATTACGAAAAGAAAATAGAGTATTCCTTAAGGGAGGATTAGAGCATTGCCTACTTATGCAATAAACTTAATATGCTGTGGTGCTGGTGCTTTTTTAGCTATCGCCTGTTTTTTTGCGGGGGCGTTTGTGATGTTTCGGGGTAAGAGCTCTATAGAGGAAGGAGCTGAACAGACCTTCATAGGTGGATCACGGAAAGGAGAGGTGTTTACCATCCCCACGAAAGATGGTCCTGACTTCCCCCCTGAGCCTTCGGAGAAAGTTAAACATGTGTTAAAAAAGAATGCTGATTTCTTGAAAAACTTAGGAGGTAGGTAATTGTGAGAGTACAATGCCCCGGATGTAAACGCATACAGCATGAAACTACAGAATGTTATCAGCCTAACGTTCTTGTCAACGGTAGCTTTGTGAAGCTCACAGAAAAGTACCGAAATAGAGGGTGGAATTGCTTTGACGAGGGTGGAGGAAACTATTCTACGACTACAGCGTCAATGATGTTGTGTCCAAGTTGCGGAATGTCCCTGGCCCCAGGTGGTCGATTAATTATAGCTGAAGATGTGGTTGAGGTTAGGCAGCAATCTCAGGCTGAGAAAAACCAGGCTATTATTGATTTTCTCGATTTCGATGATGGCGCAGACCCGGAGGCTGAGTTTTCTATACTTGAATTAGAAAATCCGCTTGAATGCAAATTTTGTGGCAAGGTGTGCGCTAACAGAACAGGGCTGGCCAGCCATATGCGAAATAAGCATAAGGAGTTATCGCAATGATTGATGATAAATGGAACTTAGAAAAGATCCCCCCAGAGGGGCATAAGGACGTAGCTGAGTTCGCCAACAACCTATTTGAAATAGCTAAGAATGAGAAAGATAGGCTTTGCAAAAACGATGATTTCTTGTCTAACTATGCACTATATAAGGGAAAGTCAAACTCGACACCTGTCAACCTGTATTTTAGCAATGTAGAGCGGACCGTTGCAAACATCACAGCCAGGGAGCCGGTTGGAGAGGTGGTTGATTTAGACGGGTATCAGGATGATGCAGAAAGTATCTTATCCGTAAAGCTCTTGAAGTGGTGGAAAGACACGAATCAACAAGTGAAAATAAGAGCTACTGCAAGAGCTATGGAAGTATATGGGATTACAACTGAAAAACCATACTGGGATAAGGTCAACAACCGGCCCAACATTCTGTTAACTGATCCATTTGCATTTTTCCCTGCCCCAGGGCTGTATGAAGATATTTCAGAGGAAGCCCCCTATGTATGTTTTGCATATTTAGAGCACATCAGTAAAATCGAAGCTGAGTTTGATGTGAAAGATGTTGTCGAAAATGACGCCTATGAGCTATTAGGAACTGTCAGGGAAGATTATAAAACAAAAAAAGGACGGAGAGAGAGCACTGGCAACTATGAGGATGCCTTAATACCACGCACAACCAAGGGAGACACTTCAGACAAGAAAATGGATCGTGGTCTCGTTTTAGAAGTGTGGATCAGGGATCTCAGCTTTAAAATCGTTACCGAGGAAGTCATAGACGAAGAAACCGGAGAGATGCGAAAATTCACGCACAAAATCCCGGTGTACCCCGATTCGATACGGAAAATAACAATAACAGAAGCCAAGGCTGAAAAGAAGAGCAGTTATGTTGTGCTTGACGACTCGGCAAACCCGAACATAAATCCTGAGTTAGCCCAAGAGCTTGCCGCAGAGTCTCACCCGTGGGGCCGGTTCCCGTGTTATCATGCTAACAGCTACAAGGATTTAATATCGGTTTGGGGGTTTTCAGCAGCAGAGCAGGTGGGGGATCTGATATCAAGCCTTAATGACATCATGTCTCGGCTAATCATGTACGTGAAAAATGTTATTTCTCCGCCGCTAATCATCCAGAAATATTGCGGTATCACCCGCTCAATGATTGAAAATAATATAGAAAAAGCCGGTAAATTAGTGCTAATGCCTACAATCCCAAATGCCAGGATTGAGTTCATGCAGATACCTAATTTACCGGCAACTTTTTTCCAAGTCCTTGACTTAATTGTAGGTTTTTTTGATAGAGTCTACACGATAGAGGATGCCGATAGGGGTCAGGCTCCATCTGGTGTTATTGCTGCCAGCGCGATAATGGCATTACAGGAAAGGAACGCTGTCTTAATGCAGGCTAAAACGTCTGCCATAGACTTTATTGCGGAGCAGCGTAGCAGATGGTGTCTTGGATTATATCAGAATTTCGGGGTAATGACGGAAGCAGTGACGGTTGCAGACGAGCCGAGAGGGTTTAGGGGAGTAGACTATGCGGGCCGGAAATTTTCTTATGTGATAGAGGCCGGGTCTTCAATGCCAAGAACGAGTATGCAGACCAAGGAAGATATTGTTAAGTTGGGCGAAATGGGCATGGTGGATCAACAGGCTGTGTTAGAAACGCTTGGAATACCTGGATGGAAGGATATTCTTGAAAGAACTGGTGAAAACCAGCTTGATCAAGCCTTACAGGTACTAATTCAAGCCGGTCTGCCTGAAGAGCAAGCAGCTCAGCTTGGGCAATATCTTATGCAGCCCGGGCAGAACAAAGAGAAGGAGGGTGGAGTATAATCAAATGAAAGAGTTTATAGCTAAAATAATAAAAAATGATAATAAACCAATTTTCTTGCCGTTAGAGTTTGAAACAGAACGCGAAGCTATTGATACGGTAAAAGATTATGTGATAGGTATATTTTCAAATAAATCAGGAGAGCATGAGGGGGGGTTTTTAGAAAAAAATGAAATAGTTGATATCTCTATTGTTGAGGTTTCTGATGCAGGACGCTTGCCGTTAGAACGATGGTGGGAAGATGCCAACCGTTCTGAATTGATTTTCAAGGCAACCAAAAGGTATAAAAATAAATTCTTTTCTTTCAAAAGATTAAAAGTTAAAATAACAAAACAACATCTTCGTGATTCTCCTGTAGCTGTATCTTTTACCGTAATGAACAGAGGTAAAAAAGATTACAAATTAAGCCCAAAAATTGTTTTAAAATGTCTGAGCATTCCCTTAGTTCCAAAGTTCCCATACGGCAAAAAGCGCAACTATTCTTTTCTGCTTAATAATTCTGACAATTCGTTACCTTCACATACAACTAAAAAGTTTAAGGCTATAGGTGAATATTGCGATACGTGTTATTTTTCTAATTTCATTCATTATAAGTTTTATTCTAATAAAGAATCATCCTACAATATATACTTTTTAAAAGAGGGTGATAAACCTGTGTCAAGTATTGAGTTTTATGTGAAAAGATTTTTATATAGGTTCTTTGGGGTAGGGTTAATGTATAAGTTTAAACAAAACGAAGAGGGAACCACAGGAAGGGAATAATGCCAATATACGAATACGAATGTAGTAAATGCCAAACTATATCTGAAAAGATATTCAAGGTATCTGATTTTCCAAGAATTATCACCTGCCCCAAGTGTGATTATATCGCCAATAAAATATTATCCGCAAGCGGAAGTATCCAGTGCGACAGCATCAATGACGTATCGTGGCTCAAGTCGGCATGCGATAACCTGCAAAGGCCGCATGAGCCAAGGATACAGACAAGGGGTGAGTATAAGCGGTATATGAAGGACCACAACATAGTTGCTGTTGGGTAATGGCAGCATTAACCGCAGAGGCCTTCAGTATCATAGGTCGTCTGCATATATTTATTATCTATTAATTAAGGAAATTTATTATGACTTTTGGGGACGCAATACACGAATTAAAGGCAGGTCGAAGAGTAGCGCGTAAAGGGTGGAACGGTAAGGGGATTTTTATTGAGTTACAGAGACCAAGTGAACATAGCAAAATGACCTCTCCGTATATTTATATCGACACCACCCAGCTACAAACAAAAAATGAGGCCGCACCAAAGAGTCTTGTCCCATGGTTAGCATCGCAGACCGACATGCTTGCTGACGATTGGCTTGATGTTGGCATGGATTAAACGCTGTGTGGTTCTTTAAGAAAACAACGAGTTGCGGAGGGCAATCCACATGCCAAAAAAGCAATCGATATCCCAAATATTTATTGACATACAGGCCAAATTATGTCAGTGGGTAAGAAACAAACCTACCGGGCAATTTTCAATCCACCTAAACTTCAATGAGGGCGGATTGAGAGGCCGACCGGAGGTGATCATTAAAGAAAAGATATAGTTTAATTTCGGATACAAAAAGCCCTGGCGTAAAACCCAGGATACTTTAAGCCCGAAAGTTTGGATAAAGTGTGATTAAAACCCGCATCCAAACTTTCGGGCTTTTTTATTTTAGAGGGAAACCTCTATAGACTTCAGGGACATACTGTCAGAGAACCCCATAATGGGGATAAATTCAACCTGGTAGCCCTGAGAGGAGTGTGAGGCATGGCAGATGAAATTACCACAGGTCAGGATGACGAAGGGACGGAGCAACCATTTCTTGGCACATGGGCGACAAAAGAGGCCGCTGAAGAAGGGTTGGCGAATATGCAGGCAATGATAGACAAACAGGGCAACGAGGTTGGTGGTCTACGAAAACAAGTAGAGATGGCGCAGGAACTAATCTCTAAACAAAAAGAACCAGAAGCTCAAAGTCCACAGGCCCCTAAAGATTACAGCAAGGATATCGCCAGTGTGCAAAAACAGCTTTTGCAGTTAGATCCTGTAAACAGTAACTATCAATCCGAGCTTCTTGGATTAATGGAGCAGGCCAACAACCTGACAGCTATGGCACAGCATGAAAAAACTCTGGGTGCAGCTACTAAAATGTTCAAGGAAGAGTTGGACAATCGTGATATTCAGGCAACCCACAAGGAGTTCTACGGTAAAAATCCTGATTTTAATACACCGGAAATGCAAGCCAGAGTTAATGAACGAATGTCCCAAGACACAACAGGGATGCTAGATTCATTATCAGCGTACAGAGAAATCCAGCGTGACGATGCCATGTCAAGAGTAGCGGATTTGGAGAAAGAGAACGAAGAATATAAAAGAATCGCGAGCCTTACAAAAGGTGTGGACTCTACAGGAAAAGTAATTACAAAAGGCCAAAGCCCACAACAAAAAGACAGGCCGCCAAAAACAAAGGGCGCTGATCGGGATAAGGGCATGCAAGCAGCTCTTGATGCCTTAAGTTCTGTGTAGGCGCATTATAGAGAGGTCAAATAATGAGTTTAATCAATCAGCTTAACGCAACAACTGAATACTATTGGCTTAATACCGAGCCGGAGGATATCTTAAACAAAGCTTCCGCTCTCCTCTGGAAGCTTATGGGTAAGGCCATAAAGGTAAGGAATTGGGAGGTTCAGCCACATGAGATTGTGGATGGTGGCCTGATGATCAAGGTTCCTATTGAGTATCAGAACTCTAATTCAGGGGCATACGGAGCCACCACAGTTATCAATCAGTCCAAAGTTGACATTGTGGACGCTGCAAGGTTCAGATGGGCTGGTCTTTACGGCTCAAACACTTTAAACCTTAACGATCTTACACAAAACACTGGTGATAATGCAATTATAGCCCTCACCAACCAGTACATGAAATCCATTAAGAAATCTGCAAGAGTGAAGATGGCTGAACACGTTATAGCCGCTGCTGCTACCTCTGACCACATTTTGGGTTTGGGTAATTTGTTTAACACCACCACCTCCACGGAATATGGGTCAATCGATGAAGATGAAATGTCTGACTGGAAGGCAAACGTCATTACAACCTCTGAGCCCATCAGTTATGAGGTGATGCAGAAAATTTTTAGAGAACCAGATATGGGCGGTTTTGCCGGTATGCTACCTGACTTCTGTTGCACCACTCAGCTCTTGGTAGATGGTTATAAACGGTCGTTGCATCCACAGCAGAGATATACTGATAAGGATATGGTTGAGGCAGGGTGGAATAATATTATGCATGAAGGCGCACCCATCGTTGCAGATGCTTATTATTCTGCCGGTATTCTTGATGCCGTCAATCTCAACTACCTCAGCCTGAGATCGCACAGCAAGTATAACTTCACAACCCCTGTATGGATGACAAAAGCTATTCTTGGGCAACCAGACGTTATTACTGCTGATACGAGGTGGAGAGGTCAGCTTGTATGCTCGAATCGGAAAATGCACGTCAGGCACACCAACCTTACCGAGCCAGCATAAACCCTTAAACCCTTGGCGGGGCGCATTTAAGGCCCCGCAACCCCACTCTTTAGGAGGTCTTTTATGGGGACAAAACACCATTTTGATTCAAAAGTATTAACAACCTTTTCAAGCCCAACTCGACCATGTAAAAATGTTTTTCTAAATAAGCTTGAGAGCCAGAACTTGCTTGTAGCGGACTTTACGGATGGTGCTAGCACATCTGGATACCTCGATATTGACGTGGATTTACCGGCTAATGCCGTTGTTGTGGGATGGAAATCAATAGTTTCCGGGGCATTTGCCGGAGACACTACTGCGGTTATCTCCGTTGGGATAGCAGGCGATACAGACAAATATTCCGGGGTAACAACAGCTTCTTGCTTTGCCACCGGGACTGTCGGAGCTATGGGTAATACTGACAGTGCCATGGCAACCACAGCACAAACAGTGAGAGTCACTGTAACTGGCGGAGCCGACTTCACATCAATCGTCACTGACGCAGGTGGCGCAATGATAGTTTCGCTTTATTATTTCATTGCCTGGTAAAGAGACAGAATAAGGAATTTTTATTATGAGAACAGTAATGATGAGTGTGGATATAGCCACGACTACCGCAAAAACTTTTTATATCCCTGTAGCGCAAAGATGTACCGTAGCTTCTTTTAGGGCAGTTTATGGTGCAGAAAGTGATCTTGATGAAACTATAACCCTGTCAAGAGGTGGAACCGCTGTTAATGTATGTACTCCAGCTGCCGATGCAACTGCCGCAGGCGTGATAATGGAAGGTGTCGCAGACACCACAAACGGCCAACTCATATTCGACCCGGACAGCACAACCGCTGCAAATAAATACTTGCAGATAGACACTGAGGCCACTGTTGACGCTGGCTGTGTTGTCGGTATTACTATTGAGCTTGACGAGTCTGCCGCTGTTACACAAGCAGCATCTGAGGCATAAAGCGATTATAATGTAAAACATTCAACTGAAGATAGGCCATGCACGGCCTATCTTCTTAACCACTGAAAAAAGGTTTTACATGCCTACTTTAACAGAATTGACAAACTCTATAATAGATGTTTCAAAAAATCATTATATACAAACAAATTCTTGCGTGTCTTTAACCTCAAGAATTAATGAGGCTGTGACTACCATTTCTGCTGGCGTTAGAATGCCAGACCAAACCATATCCCCTCCACTACCTGAATTATACAGCTCCACAACTGTATCAACTACCGTAAACGCATACGCCTCCCTACCAGCAACATATCAAAGAAATGTATTTTACATCATAGATAAGAACGGAGACGAATTGTTTGCTCCTGCTGGTGGTGATTACTATTCATTTGTATTGTTCCTTAGAGATGTTACAGAAAAAGACTTATCCGAGACAGGGACGATAACTAATGTTTGCGTTAAGGGGAACCAGATTTATTACCAAGGCATACCGTCTGTAAGCGAAAATATGACTGTTATGTTCTATCGTAAACCAGTTGCCATGGTAGCTGATAGCGACACCCCTGACGGTATACCGGAGCAATTTCAGACCAGATTAATAAAGCATTACGTTGGAAGGCAATTGGCTAACGAGATGGTGGACGGATTGCCAGGCAAAGCAGCTTACCATGATAATGAATTTATTCTTGCCATGCGAGATTTAATAGACTTTGTCGGCATAGACGAGGGGCCACAATATTACAGTTCATCAAGTAGTTCTGTTGATAAAGGGGTGTGTGATTAAATGTTTAAAGAAGAGAGAGCAGAAATAAAAGAAATATTCATGGAGTTGATGGATGAGATAAAACCTGACCTGCTTTCAGAGGCCGCAGAAAAAACGTTACTGTTAATCCCCGACACCGTTGGGAACCTGATGTCTCAGCACGGGGCATTGGCAAAAATGAATATGCAGTTTTATAAAGACAATCCTGATCTTGCAAAAGAAAAGGATACTGTTGTTTCGGTGATGGAAAAAGTTGACGCTGATAACCCCGGAATTGAATACGACAAAATGATTGAGATAGCACTGCCATTGATTCGGGCCAGGATAAGCCAGATAAAGACACTCGACATGAAAGGATTTCAGCGCAATCCGAATCTGGATATTAGTAATGGTGCTCTATAGTGAAAAAGTTATTAACCATAAACGCCTCCACACTGGCCAGGGGCTTAAGGCCGTCAAAGAGGATGCCAAGAAACCGCAGTTTTCTTACAAAGTGTGAAGGGGCGGTGGGGCGTGATGGTGTCTTGCAGGTCATAGACCAATTGTCTGCCATTAACATGGACCCACAGGAGGTGATTGGCACTGATGCTAATAACTATACATGTTCCTTGAGTCATACCTCTGCGGCTGCCAACAGGCCAATAACAGGTGGTAGTTATGCGACATATTGGACACAGACAGGAACAGGAGGGGGTACTTGGGTTACTGACACTGCATACTCAAAAGGAATCGATGATGGGTTCCCGTTTCCTCAATTATTTGTTTTTACAAATATGATCATAGTTTGTGGAGAAACAGATATTTTTGAGTATGTTAACGGTGCACTTAGCTGGAAATTGACTGTCGATGCTGGCAGCACTTGGGCTGCTGCTGATTTTCATAAGTATGTTTATATGAGTAATTCCAAGGTGGCGGTTGTAAAAAGTGCAAGCACGGGGGAGTATTCAACAACTACAGCATTGCCCATAGCTTCGTCTATTATCAACTTTAATGGTCAAGTTCTTATCGGGGCCCCAGGGGTAGAAGCATAATGCCTGTATGGCCTTTTAAAAAAAGTGGATATGTAAACGGTTATACAAATAACCCACACTGGCAAGAGCCTGAGTTCACAGATCGGCACTCACCCTGTGGGTATTGGCCTGTTGGCACAACATCAACGCAAACATTATTGACAGGTGGAATGGTGAGTGCTTCCGGGCATGGGGGCGGATCACGAATGGGGAATAGTCCCCCAGGGACTGTCGGTGATGACTTGAACAGGGTTTATTTTGACGAAATTACAAGAGACGGGCTTTATAAGAAAATTGCAGCCGGATCAGACGTTTCGTTTGTGATAGATACTGATGATAATATGTGGGGGATTGGGCTTAATTCTGAGGGTGAATTGGGCATAGGTGATAATTTACAAAAAGAAGAATGGGTGCAAATTCCTGGTAGTTGGAAAGATGTGTCTTCCAGCCGTCATTACTCATGGACAGTGGCCATAAAGACCGATGGCACTATGTGGAGTGCTGGTGAAAATAGCAAGGGTCAACTCGCTCAAGGAGATTCTGTTGATAGGAATGTCTTTACACAGATAGGTTCTCAGACAGATTGGAACCAGGTCGAGACAGGAAGTTTTTACTTTGCAGCGGTAAAAGACAACGGAAGCGTTCACAGTTGTGGCGACAATCAACAAGGCTGCTTGGGAATATCGGGCGGAGCAAGTTATGATGTGATGACTGCCACAAGTAAAAGTAGCGGTATAGCATCAGTTTCTTGTGGTTATCAATATACAGGACTGTTGGGTACTGATGGTAAAGTCTTTATGGCAGGCGCTAATACACGTGGCCAGTATGGTGATGGGACACAAGTAAGCCAAACTGAATTTAAAGAAATAACTGAAGCTGGCACAGACAATGTTTTTTTAAGCTGCAACCAACCAGGAGGAACAGTATGGATGGGGACCACTTTTTTAATTAAGAGTAATGGAACCATGTATGCAGCCGGTAACAACGAATTTAATTTAATGGGGATACCTGACACCTCATTCAAGGTAAACTATAGTCTTATTCCAGGAGAAGATTGGCTTGAATGTGTTTGTCAAAATTATACTACCGTAGGGGTAAAAAGTAGTGGAGAGGCTTGGGGGGTAGGCCAGAACGATAGCGGAAATTTAGGGCTTGGCGATGAACTCCCAAGAACAGATTTTGAAAAGATAGGGTCTGACTTATGGGCACATGTGGAAATAGCGCAACTTCATACAATAATGATATCTTCCCCAGGGTATGCGTGGGGGTAGAATAATAGCAACGGAGAAGTAGACAATATGGCAAACTCAGCACCAAATAGTTTCAGGTCAATGTTATGGAAAGGGCAGATAGCGGCTGAAACTGACACTTTCAAAATGATTTTAATGGAAACAGGTTTCGTTTTTGATAAAGACGCTCACCACGCATATGCGGATGTGTCGGCATATGAACTATCAACTGGCAATGGTTATACTGCTGGCGGGGTGACGTTAACGAGTGCATTGGTCACAACAAATAACACTGACGATAGGTCCGAACTGACATTTGATAACGTCCAGATTGATGCAAGTGGTGGCTCTCTTGTTACTTCAGGAGGGATTATTTATGACGATTCAACCGACACTTCTGGTGGTGATGACTATACAGATGCAATCATGTCTTATAAGGATGCCGGTGGAACGATAACAGCCACAGACGGAACACCTGTAATTTTTAGCAGCATAAGGGAGGATATCGGATCATGATAGTATCTTTGGGCGTAAGAACAACTATGGTAACAACGGGACATTCAGCCTGGGAAATCAGAACTGGCGCTACACCTGGCAGGGCAAAACTATTGGAGCTTGGCTTCACTCTTGCTGCTGGCACAGCTACCACTATAGGGATGGGGCGACCACAGGCAATTGGGATCACGCCCACTTCTCCTGTTGACTTTTTAACTGAAGATCCTGACGATGTTATAGCCTCTGGCGTTGTACAATCCTCTTTGGCTTGGGGAACTGAACCTACAATCCCAACAGCTTTTTTGAGACGAATATCTTTGCCTGGGACCGCCGGCGGTGGAGTAATATGGACATTCCCCAAGGGACTGACTATACCAGTCTCAAGCAGCATTATTCTGTGGAACCTTGCGACCAATTCAGCGCTTGATGCGTATGCCGTAGTGGAGATTTAACCTTGGCCATTTGGCGATCAGACTACACAATAAGAGGGCGGCAGGGCAATGGAAGGCCCCCACGATTAGATACATTTATTGGTGCGCCATCTGAGCACACCAATAAAGAGTCAGCCCTTTTGCTCAAATATTCAGGGGCCGAGATAGCTGATTGCACAACACAGTCAACACTTCGTAGTAAAGGGGTTGTCAGTAAATTCCCGGCAGAGCCTATCAATATGGATCTGGCCATTGAAGTAGAATGGTTAGAACAGTACGTTGATGAAGGTAATTACTGGTTAGTCTCTAACGGTAACGTATTTGGTAATATCTCCGACTGTGTGACCACGCACGTATTGACCTCTAACGGTAACTACACGGCCTCTGAGATAGCAGCAAATAACACCACAACTCATACACTTTCCAGTTATGGCAGGGTTTATAATAGATCAGCTAAAAGTAATTGGGTGCAGTGGTCTAAAGTAGGTTCTCTCGATTTCACAATTGACAAGGCTAATGTAGCAGGGTCCAGACCGTTAGACTGGACAGGGATGATCTATGGCTTAAAAAAGCTTGGAAACAAAGTAGTGGTATACGGTGAGAATGGGATATCTTTTTTAATCCCTTCCGGGAAAACATACGGGTTGAACACAATCCATAGAACCGGACTAAAGGGAAAATCTGCATTTGCTGGAAATGAAGGAATAAACTTTTTTCTCGATAATAAAGGGCAATTGTTCAGCTTGACAGACTCTATTGCAAAGCTGGATTATTCGGAGTATTTAAGTTCATTAAGCAGTGATGTAGTTTTAAGCTATGACGCTGAAAACATGGTGTTATACATCTGTGATGATACTTATGGATTTATATATTCCCCCAGCGACAAGAGCATGGGCACTTGTGGGGTTAATATCACAGGTATAGATAACCAGGATGGCAACCTGTATGTAGCGGCTTCTGATACGATATCCACACCACTTTTTGAAATATGCACAGATATATATAACGCAGGTACAAATAGGCATAAAACTGTTTTTGAGGTTGATTGCGGTACAAGTGTGCAGGGTTGCTTACAAGCACAAATAGATTACAAAGGAAATATTCAGGATTCTTTCACCAAAACAGTATG
>Ga0209345_10002045_pt1 | contig 23115 bp, 18 predicted proteins | sample Cruoilmetagenom7_FD_187294 | JGI IMG/M metagenome (GOLD analysis project Ga0209345, IMG submission 187294) | Oil polluted marine microbial communities from Coal Oil Point, Santa Barbara, California, USA - Sample 7 (SPAdes) (version 2) | ecosystem: Environmental > Aquatic > Marine > Oil seeps ...
TGCTACATCCTTCATCATTGAGGTCTATACAGGTCTATACAATTTATTAGACCCAAGTACTTTAGAAACAGTTATAAACTTAATCCGTAGCTTTTTAGGCTGTTAACAATGAAACTCATAACCAGTAGTACTAACGGACTTCAAAATGTATCGCGGTTTTAGCAAAGAAACGCAAAAAGCCACGCCAAATTTTTCCGCCGTTGTGCAAGGCGTTATGGCCCCCGAAGGTTTAGCTCAACGTCCATTCTTTTGTGCAGGATACGTATGATTCTTAATTTCGAATTTTTTCCTTCAGTATAAAAAATTAAGTGGCTACCAACAGGAAACTTTTTGTAGCCACTTCGAATGTCATCGCAAGACTTACCAGCAAGAGGAGTTTGAGCAAGCATATGGAATGCATCGTCAAACTGCTTAATATAGAAGTTCCTTTGATCCTTTCCCCACTCATCTTGGGTAAATCGAGCTACCTTTTTCAAATCCAACTTTGCGGCTTTGGTTAAAACAAATGGCTTCATTCCTTGATTTCACCATCAAGTTCATTCATGAACATATCAAAGTTATAATCTGCGGTGCCGCTTTCCTCGCCTTCTATAAGCATACGACGCAAGGTCTCTGTCTTAGTCTCGGTGTTTTCAAGCAGCCTCAACCCTGCTCGAATTACCTCGCTAGCAGAGGCATAACGCCCACTCACTATCTGGCTAGAAATAAAGCCGTCAAAGTGTTCTCCAAGGGTAATGCTCGTATTTTTGGCCATATCTCACCTCATTTGTACCAATATATACCTAATTATGGTACAAAATCCGTAACAAGTCAAAGCACGCGGACTCGGGTGAGCTGGTGTTTGAGGCGATATATGCTTTCGCAAACACCTTCTTATCCGATTGACTGTTGACATTAAACTACCCACCTATCAACATGAAAAAATGTATACAAACCTTACGCAACAGATAGCTCGAATTATCATCATTCCATAGGAATGGTGGGATTTTTGATGTATTTATAATTTATCAAACCCGCCCAAGAGGCGGGTTTTCTAATTCTGCCTCCTAGGGCTAGTCTCAGTTAATGGAGGTAGTATGAAAAAAATAGCCGTTTTCGGTAAACCCGGTAGTGGTAAATCCACTTTAAGCAAATACCTGGCATCAGCTACAGGTATAAAATTGCATGCATTAGATTCAATTTTATATAAAAAAAATGGCGACCTGGTAGATCGAAAGACCTACGATGAGGAGCATGAAAATATACTATCCACTGATAGTTGGATTATTGACGGCTTTGGACCACTGGATTCATTTAATAAGCGACTAGATATAGCTGATACACTGATCTATATAGAATTGCCTTATGTTCTCAGTTATTGGTTAGTGACAAAGCGATTTTTAAAAGGGCTAGTTGTCAAGCCCGAAGGCTGGCCTGATGGTAGTTCAATTTTGAAAGGCACCTTGGAAAGCTATAAAGTGTTAAAACTTTGTCCAAAGTTTTGGAATGATGATTTTATGCAAAAGTTAGAAAAAATATCGGCTAATAGATCTTTATATGTAATTCGATCGATTTCTGAATTAGATAGCTTTGTTGACAAGAATGTGGAATAGAAGTCATTAAGCATCATGGAGCATTAAGTGAAAATAGCGGGGGAGTGTTTTTGTGGAAAGATAAAATACCAAATCGATGGTAGGCTTCGTAATGCGAGATCTTGTCATTGTTCCCGTTGCCGAAAAGCATTCAGCTCCCAAGCATCCGCTTATGCATTAGTTGATTCATCAGAATTTAATTGGCTGCGTGGTCAGAGCTTGCTCACATCTTATGTAGGCGACCAGGGTTTTGGGCTTCAGTTTTGTAGTAAGTGCGGCTCTACCCTTGTTGGTATTTTTAACGATGCTGTTCATGGTGTAACATTAGGCTGCATTAACGGTGATCCAGAAATTGAGATTGGTAAGCACATTTATATTGGTTCCAAAGCAAAGTGGGAAATAATCCCTGAAGGTATTCTACAGTTCAAAGAAGGTGCACCGAAAAACACATAACAATTAGCTGCACCGGATTGCCAAAAGCGTCACTTTCTTTGCAAAAAACTATCGCCTCCGTCAACAGATGAGTAGGGTACTATAAATCAAAAACAAATCAGGAATTTCGTTCATATGAATGTTAAAGGTTTAAACAATGGTAGATGCCATTGTGGTAATGTCGAATTTGAAGTTGAGCTTCCAAATGGCTTCGAGGAATTAAGTCGTTGCAATTGTTCTATGTGTGCTCGTCGCGGAGCTGTCGTTACTTCAGTTCCGTTGTCAGCATTCAAAATCTTAAAGGGTGCTAATCAGTTAAGCCTCTATCAATTTAATACAAAAAAAGCCAAGCATTACTTTTGTGCCAACTGTGGTATTTATACTCACCACAAAAGGCGCGCTAACCCTAATCAGTATGCTGTAAATATTGCGTGTATTGAGGGTGTTAACCCGTTTGAGCTTGGTGATATTCCCACAACAGAGGGGATAAATCATTCCTGCGATCGTAACAAATAGTTTAAATCAGGTTATCAAGCATCATTCCGGCCGCAAATAGCGAGAGACTGAATAAATGGAAGAATATCAGCTTTTAATAGACCTCCATAAGAGAGCAAAACGGCAAGGGCCGGGAGGGGATGCTGAGACAAAAAAAGCAATCGCCTTGGCTATGCTAGACCAGTCAGCGCCATTAAAGATTGCGGATATTGGCTGCGGTACAGGCTCTGCTACCATGTTGCTAGCCCGCTCATTAAATGCCCAAATAACTGCAGTAGACTTTTTGCCAGACTTTATCGAAGTACTTAAAACCAAGGTCGAAAACGAAGGCTTAACGGAAAAGATTAACCCTCTTGTATGCTCAATGGACAAGCTGCAATTTGACAATGAGGCGCTTGATGTAATCTGGTCTGAGGGGGCCATCTATAACATGGGTTTCGAAAATGGAATAAATGACTGGAAGCGTTTCTTGAAACCCGGCGGGTTACTGCTTGTATCAGAAATTACATGGACAACGAATAATCGCCCTTCTGAAATCCAGGAACATTGGGAGTCTGAGTATCCGGAAATAGACACGGCCTCTTCAAAAATGAGCGTTTTGGAAAACAGTGGTTATTCTCCACTCGCATATTTTGTTTTGCCAGAGCACTGCTGGTTAGATAATTACTATCGACCAATGCAAAACAGTTTTACCGAATTTCTCGCCCGGAATGGAAATAGTGAGAATGCTCAAGAAATTGTAGACGCTGAACAGAAAGAAATTGCTCTTTATAAGAAATATAAAAAATACTACGGTTACGGGGTTTATGTTGCGAGGAAGCTGAGTTAATAGAGCCATAAAAAGCGCCACATCCCAACCCTTCTCATCAGGGCAGCCTTAAGTGAAAGGTTCCCTTTCTTTCACACAAACCTCTATGGTCAAAGCATTTTTGCCCCAGAGGCTTAAAACCGTTCTACTTTAGTGCGCAAGCCACACTTATGCACCTAAAGCTAACTTTGATAGCGCGCCCCTATTCATAATAGCCCTGCCTGCCTGCCATATCTATTTGAATTAAAAGAATAATTCATCGTTGGCCCAATGATTGCATTTCGCTGCTTATCTTAAAATGACTAGCAGTGGTGTATTTATGTCCGATAGTAACCTTAACGTATTGAATGTTGCAGACCGTTCAATACGCACTCTTCACGTGGCGTGGTTTGCGTTTTTCCTTACTTTTGTAATGTGGTTTAGCCACGCACCTCTCAAGCCTTTCATTATGGAAGCATTCGACATGACGAATGCGCAATGGAAAGCCTTGCTGATTCTTAATGTCGCGCTGACTATTCCCGCTCGCATCGTCGTGGGTATGATGGTGGACAAGCTCGGCCCACGCCTGGTTTACAGTTTTTTGCTGATGGCTGCCGCCTTTATCAGTTGGGGTTTCGCCTTTGCACAAAGCTACGAGCAACTGGCGATGTTCCGTTTTCTCTCCGGTTTTATCGGTGCGGGTTTTGTGATCGGTATTCGTCTCGTCGGCGAGTGGTTTCCAGCCAAAACAGTTGGCTTGGCAGAGGGCGTTTATGGCGGCTGGGGAAACTTCGGTTCCACTGCAGCTGCCTGGACTCTGCCTGCAACGGCGGCTTACCTCTATGGCGGCGATGATGGCTGGCGTTATGCTATTTCTACGATTGGTCTTGTTGCCTTTATTTACGGTGTCATTTTCTATCGCATTGCGCGCAATACACCGAAAGGCTCTACCTATTTCAAACCAAAGAAAACCGGGGGCCTGGAGGTATCCAACAAGCGTGATTTCTACTTATACATTGCCATGAATATCCCCATGTATATCGCATTGGCAGTATTAGCCTGGAAACTATCAATGCCCGCCATTGGCTTACTTTCTTCCAACTATGTACTCCTAATGTGGGCAATCCTCGCGGTGTTGTTTGTTTATCAGACATACCATATTTATGCCGTGAATAAAGATCACCTAAAGGACGGCTTACCAGAACATGACTCCTATAAATTCAAGCAGGTCACAATTTTAGACTGGGCTTACTTTGTCACATTTGGTTCAGAACTCGCTGTTGTGTCTATGTTACCCGCTTTTTTTATGGAAACATTTGATTTAACGCCGGTGATGGCTGGTTTATTGGGCGGCGCTTTTGCGGTGATGAACCTCATTGCCCGCCCTGGTGGCGGTTATCTTTCCGACAAATTCGGTCGCAAGAAAACCCTCACCATATTGGTTGGCGGCCTGACTATCGGCTATCTGGTGCTCTCCACCGTCAATAGCGCATGGATAGTTCCACTTGCTGTCGTTGCGGTAATGTGCTGTTCTTTCTTTGTACAAGCAGGAGAGGGCGCAGTATTCGCGATGGTGCCACTGGTAAAACGCCGCATGACAGGGCAAATTGCTGGCATGGTGGGGGCTTACGGAAATGTGGGTGGTGTTACTTTTCTTACTGTTTACTCCTTCGTGGATGCTTCTACGTTTTTTATGGTGATTGCCGGAGCCGCAGCGGCTTGCCTAGTGATGGTGCAGTTTATCGAAGAGCCAGAAGGACATATGCATGAAGTACTGCCTGATGGCACGGTACAGCTTATCGAAGTCAGTTAACGGTCGATTTAAATAAAAAAAGCACCCATTGGGTGCTTTTTTTATGCGCACGATATAAGCCTTATGACGCCTCTGAATAATTCCTGTATTTTCTGTTAACAAATAAGATACTACCCAGACAGCTGCAAAAGATACTGATAAATTTTCAAAGAAAGATTTCACTCGTTTTTTGTTCTGTGAAAGTATCATTAGATCAATCATAGTTCTTGTATAACTACTTCGAATAAGATCAGCAATTATTTGCCTTGTCCAAAGTGCATAGTCAAAACTATATTGCCTAGAACCCACCACTGATGATCCAGCGTTAACTTGCAACCGCGACCGAGTACTGGTTCGTGGGCAAGCCCATCTATACCAAAATCCCTCGCGGTTTTAAGCCCCATTTAAAAATGTTTTTTTCACCAAGGCCATAAGACTCTCTTACTGCTTTTGACGATTCGCAATCAAACACGCGCGGGACAGCTCATCATATCAGTATCGCTTTTTCGGATATTGTGCGTTTTGTGCGCCATATATCACGAACTCAATTAGAACACGATACAACCCAACAGTAGCGTCCTTTTCTTGCCTGTTAGGACCTTGGAAGACTGTTTAAATTCTACTGACTTGGTCATCTACGGGGCTAAAACCGAGCCACAAGCACCCTAATACAGGGAGCACCTCACGGGGCAGGCCCTACTCATTTACATGGCCAAACTCCATCGTATTTTTCCTTGCGTCTGACTCTATTAAACGAATTTCAACAGCCTACTAGGTATAGGTGCGCTATAGCGGGCGGCCGATATCCAATTTTTAGACTTGAGTCAGAAGTTAGGTGCCAGGAGTTAGCTAGAGTTAATTAAAGAGTCGGGGTCGCATTAGTGATTTTAGTTCGGCTGTTTCTTGCCCTGTAGTAAATGAGTAGGGCCTGCCCTGTGAAATGCGTTGAGCGTGATATTACAGAAAGTAAATGCGTTGGACGATTTGGTAGGTTGCAAAGTTAACCGGGTTTCAATAACCCGTTAGGAGCGTAATAATGTGCAAAAAAACCTATACGGTATTATTAATATCGTTGCTGTTCAGTAAAATGTTGTTTGCTGATAATCTTTTAGTCTATAAAGTAACAATTCCGAAAGGCTCAGTGAGCGATCAGGACTTATCTGTACTCGCTAGTCTGGATCAATCGGGAGATGAGGATGACACGTTAACATCCATTAAGGCTACACCAAATCAGAAAAAGTTTGTTGGGGTATTTTATTTCAAACAGGAAACCGCAAGGCAGTGGAAAAAAATCAGAATTGATGTGAACACTCGAGGGAAGGCAAAGAGCATTCAGCGATGGCGTTTTCAGTTGAGAGATTTTGTGCAGAAGAAGTGGATAACACTTGGTGATAATAGCGGTGCACTGGACTGGGTTTGGTTTAAGCAACGTTTCACTATTAAGTCAAATATCTCCAATTACATTAATGCGGATAATGACTTAAAAATAAGGTACGTATCTAATAACAATGTTGATGTCAGCAATGTTGACCAGCTCTCTCTTGAACTAATAGAGAAAGGTGTCAGTGGTGGCGATGGCAGTGGCGCGGGTGGTAACGATGGTAGTAGTGCAGGTGGTGGCGATTGGTGGCGACCCTCACCGGCAGAGGATCTTACTTGGCAATGGCAAATAAATGGGAAGCTTGATACTGGTCTTGATGTTGATATGTATGATGTTGATTTGTTTGATACAAGTGCGACAAGTATTGCTGAGCTAAAAGCTTCAGGCAAGACGGTTATATGTTACTTCAGTGCGGGTACCTATGAAGGATGGCGAGATGATTGGCAGCAGTTTTTTTCTTTTATCTCAAATGAAGAATACAGCGGTGATAAACCACCTTTTGCTGGCAATATGGCTGATTGGGATGAGCGCTGGCTAGATATTCGACGTATCGATCTGTTGGCGCCCATTATGCGATCCCGTATGGCCTTAGCCGCATCAAAAGGCTGTGATGGCGTTGAGCCGGATAATATGGATGCTTATACAAATGGCTCTGAGACTGAGCTTAACCTGACTTACTCAGATCAGCTCACTTATAATCGCTGGATAGCAGAACAGGCGCACTTAGCGGGGCTTTCAGTGGGTCTAAAAAATGACGTTGAGCAGCTAGAAGACTTAGTTGATGATTTTGACTGGGCCTTAAATGAGCAATGCTTCCAATATAATGAATGTGAAGGTTACAGCGTGTTCACCTCATCGGGGAAAGCTGTTTTCGGCGTTGAATACAAGGGGAATGCGGGTAATTTTTGCCCTAAAGCAAATTCGATGGGATTATCCTGGTTAAAGAAGAGATTGGCCTTGGATTCTTGGCGAATTGGGTGTGAAGGATACTAAAATTTGTAAGGTAACATGTGTAAACCTCAGGTTATCAGGTCCCTCTGTGATCATAACCGCTATAGTTCATCCGGCACGGGAAACAGGTTGTACCCAGTGTCGGTGAATTTATTTTGTTCAATTCTGGCAATGTCTAGACGCACCTCGAGTTAATTGTTCAATATGTGACCAAGTCAATAACTACATAGAATAAGATTCACTATACTGGTTAAAGGTTCAAAATAGATTCATTCGCCATGTTCAAGTTACTGGGTTCGAGCGCCCGTTTATGTTGGAAGCTTGAAGGAATGCGGGGCTTATCAAACTAAGACTGCATATGCTGAATAAAGGCACACCCGTCATACGGCAACCCCACCCAGAAAAAATTTAGAGCAATTGCTTGATAACGTCATTTGGAAATCCCTGCGCATGATGTACGCATTTATCGAGGCACCCATGAAAATTATTACTCCATTAATCACATTGGTTTTGATCGCACTTTCGCTTACTGGGTGTAGAAGTATTTCTGATGAGCAAAGTAGCATTAAACAAAGTACTGACGCAGAAGGTATTGAGAAGCAACTTACTGATGAGCCGAGTGCCGGAAAGCAGGGATATGTAGAACAAGGAAACGTAGAGCTGGGAGGCGTAGAACAAGGGGACGTAGAACAGGGGGCTTGGTATCGCCCTTCTCCACTCATCACATGGCACATTCAGTTAAGTGGTTCAGTAAACACGTCTCACGATGCTGAACTATATGACATTGACCTGTTTGATTCGTCAGCTACCTTGATTCAAGAACTTCAAGGGTCGGGTATTAAAGTTATATGTTATTTTTCCGCAGGATCCTATGAGGAGTGGCGTTCCGATGCTAGCTCGTTCAAAGCGAGTGATTTGGGGAATACGCTGGATGGCTGGCCAGGGGAGAAATGGTTAGACATTCGATCTGAAAACGTACGCTCAATTATGAAAAGTCGCCTTGATCTGGCCAAATCGAAGGGTTGTGATGGCGTCGACCCAGATAATATGGATGGTTATACGAATAAGCCGGGAATGAACCTCACTGCAAAAGATCAGCTTGAATACAATCGCTTTATCGCCAATGAGGCCCACGCAAGGATGCTTGCAGTGGGGCTTAAAAATGATATTGATCAAATCAAGGAGCTCGTTACGTATTTTGACTTCGCTGTGAATGAACAGTGTTTTGAATATTCTGAGTGTTCGACTGTGGAGTCTTTTATTGCTGCGAATAAGCCGGTATTCAATATTGAATACCAACAAAAATATGTAAATAGGCCATTAACACTAGAAGCGCTTTGCAGTGATTCCATCAACAAACAATTCAGCACCTTGGCATTACCCCTGGAACTGAATGATGAATTTCGTCTTAGCTGCCAATAGATAGGGCCCTTCAAGGGACGCCAACATCCAGCAAGCCGCACTTGGCGTTATGAACTCCAGAGCATTAAGCCTGATAAATCATCTTCGGTCTGTCGGCGTGGTATTAGAGTGTGAGGTTTCCGTTCAGGTTTTTTCCGACTGCGGCTCATATCCGGTGTCATCGAACTCGTCTGGAACAGAGGGCTCAGTAAGTCTTTTACAATATGGGATAAGCCAGAAGGAGCGGAAAAGTGTTTCCAGTATAAAAGCTAGAACGTAAACGCCGATTCAAAAATGGCAAGCCTCTTACCAAAGTGTTGCCTTTTCACTCGGCTAAACTGATGCGTTGCGCACTACAAATGTTTCATAGGGTAGTTCATCGACATGCCTAGCAACTAAGATATAAGCCATAGAAAAGCTAATAATAGATGCAATGGTGTAACCCCAACCGTACCACTGCATTCCCATCTGCAGGCTTACTGCAGTAAAAAAACCATTTGTTAGGAAAAAGGTTACAGCGATCAGTAATACTTTTTTTCGAACATCAAAATATGAAAGTGCCGTAATTAAAAACATAGTAAACACATGAAATATTCCACCTAGCACACCATATCTGAAAATTCCTAACTGCAAAGGGCTGGAACCCAGAAAATCTAAGAGAAAGGGTGCGAGGACTATAAGGCTAATGGCAATGGTTAACTGTAAGATGAGGATTTTTTGTGCGCCACCCAAAATTGCCTGCGATAATAGCCGCGCATTGTGCTTTATTCGATCATATGTTGCATGGTGTTGAATGTCTTGAAAAAAACGCAAATACTGTTCATAGAATTTGGTTTCAACATTTAGAGTAAATAATGCTATTGCTGGAACAAGTGATAAATATGCCAAAAACATAGCGCCATCATAAATGGGAAATGAAACCAGGCCATTACTCTGAGTTGTTCTTCCTGCATCTGACCACATAATCCATTTGTCCACCCAAACGGCAAGATTATAAAAAAGGCCAAAGAACGCCAGCTCCCAATGCGTATAGAAGTACCGCAGAAAAACAAATAGCTTACGCGGGGTTCCTGGGTACTCTGACAAGATTCTTGCGATCAAATCGAACAATATAAAACACAAGCCTAAATTAAACCCCACTAGCAAGCCTATGGTCCCAAACTCCATAGAGAGTAAAACAGATGCCAATAGCGAAACCATCATCCCTATTCCAAAACTGCGGGATATAGCAGCAAACTCTTTAAGAGCTGAAATAAAGACAGCCGTTACCCAAATACCACTTATTAACAGGTAATTTAATACGGCTGCAACCTGGATCCAAAATTCGAGTTTCGCATAGAAAAAATAAAAAGCTACGCTAATAGGTAGGGCAAGGCCGTATACAAGTATAAACATCCCGAGAAGTAATCCAGGTGCGCCCGAAACATCATGAGAATGAATCATATCCGCGAGACATCGTGTGGCGACCATAAACACCGGCGCAGACAGAACCAGTGAAAAAGAAAAATTATAGATAATGATAATTCGAAACTCAGCAATATCATGAGCATCCAGAAACTGATTAGTAATCAGCACCAGAACCCCCAAGCTCAATACTGTAAACAACCATGGGCCACTGGATATAATTGCAGAATAAAAGTACGCCATTAGACTGCGAGTAAAATCGTCACGTTGGCTCAATTTCCGCAATACAAAACCGATCCCTGCCATAATCACTTTCTCTCTCTAAAAAGTTTAAGCCATCATTGATCAATATATTGATTGTAAAGAGACCGGTATTTTTCTTGTAAATCACCCTTATTATAGTACCGACGCACTCGTTCTTGCAGGTTTTTGCCGGCTCTTTTTAGCAATTGCGGATCAGACATTAGCTGGATAATAGCATCAGCGGTGGCTACGGGGCTGGATAGTGGCACGACAATGCCGCCATGACCTAATGACGGATTTTCTCGGCTATCCCCTTCTATCATCTCTCGGCAAGCGCCAACATCTGTAGCAATTGTCGGTATACCTGCTGCTCCAGCTTCCAAGATAACCAGCGGTTGCCCTTCGCTTATGCTGGTTAACACGTTTATATCAATGCGCTCCATCCACTGGGTTAAATCAACGCGACCAGCAAAATTAAGTTCTTTCTGAACTCCGAGATGATCAGCAAGTTGCATGCATTCACAATAATACTCGGGGTCTTCGTCGAAGGGTCCCAAAACATAAGCACGTATTTCTGGTATCGTTTCTTTTACGCGAGAAATTGCTGTAATGTAGGTTTTAATGTCTTTAATCGGCACCACTCGACCAATCAATGCGACAACAAAGTTTTTGCCTCTTTGCTCATTTTGAAGAACTTCGTATCGTTCGTAGTCGACGCCATTAGGGATAATTTCCATCAAGCTACGTTGCGCACCATCATGCAGCTGAAATTTTTGATTCCCCCCAAATAACGTTATTATTCGGTCGCATGCTGAATAACAGGCGCGGGAGTAACTTTGGAAACTTTGCATCCATAGGTGACGAATATTTCGTTTGGATGAATCAACAGCCATTCCTTGAAGGCTATGATCTTCCTCGTGCAACCAGTCGGCCATTGCAATTTCGATATGTCTCTCGTTGGTATAAATACCATGTTCCGTGAGAATTGCGGGGCGACCCGTTTCAATTTTTGCTCGAGTTAAGTACAGCCCTGCATACCCTGTTGAGACTGAGTGATATACTTTTGCTTCCGGTAATTCACCTTGCAAAACAGAATACATGCCCCCCAGCAGACCTCGCCAGGTCCAAAAATAGTCTAGAAAAGAGCAATGACTAAATTCTCTATTATACATGCGCAATAGCATTTGCCAGGCTTCAGGGGAATTGATCAGAAATTCCTGACCGAGCTTACCTTTGTATTTTGACAAAACCTCTAAAAGGTTCTTTAGATCCTCGAATCCCCCGTTGTGCATTAAGTTATTCAGTGTCAGTTCTATCTGCTGAGCTATAAGAGCAGAGTTAGGCAGCCTTTTTTTGCCTTGAGGTAAAGACTGCAAGACGATCTCGGTTGTCCCAACTACATTTTCTGGCAAGGTATACTTTAATTTCCGGTCTGAGCTCCGAGCTAATAATATTAATAAATGAAATTGCAAATGAGGTTGGCTTTCAATTAACTCATGAACCCAACTGGATACGCCACCAGCAACATAGGGATAGCTACCCTCGACAATAATGCATACATCTGCCACCACAGTTGTTTTTCTAATAAACATCAGGGTGTCACTGCCGCTGAGTCAGGACTTATCCACACATCAATATTTTCTATCACTGTTAGCTGTAATATAGAGTCTTCAGGAATTTGATGTCTATATTTTTGTATCTGTTGGCGTAATTTGGCATACCTGGATTGTTCGTAAAGGCATTGCCAGTACCATACTAACTGAAAAGGATCCGCTATTTCGTTTTTTGAATCTAATAATTTAAGCACACCTTCAAAAACATTTGCAGCCGCAATATGTTTTCCGTAACGTAAAAGTAATCGGCCTAATAACCATCGTACTCTTATATTCGAAGGCTGCATTTTGTAGAGTTGCACGTATAAATATTGCGCTTTTTTCCGAAACTGACGTAATGATTCTTCGTCACTCAATCCTGCCGTGGCACGCTCATCATAATGTTTGGCAAGCTGATATAAATTTTTCAAATCTGACGGTTTATCCAATTTCCGTTTTTCTAGTTCTATATTCTCAGCATTAAAATTATCTGCAATTCTTGAGACCATCGATGCAGCGTAAACTCTGATGGCGCTATCGGAATCGTTAAGCGCTTGAAGAAAAATAGGTGCAAAAGATGAATGATAATTTCTTAACATTAGAGTGAGCATGGATCTCTTTTCAGACTGATTGCCTGAGGACAAGACATCGGCAAACGGAGTAGGAGGCATATTCTGAAAATCATTATCTTTACTTAATGAAAGAAAGCGTTCCATTGAACGCTCCTGCTCGGTAGTTGAATGCTGAGGGACAAGTTTCTTGTACCATATGTCAAATGGTGTTGATTTTTTGCGGTAATGCGCGTATAGCGACAAGGTCACAGCCATGCCGAGCGCCCCAACGGGGCCTAAAGTTAATACAAACAAAAAAGCAATTTCTGGAAAAGCATTATTTTCTTCAATCTTTTTATACCAAGCTCTTAGAAGTAGAAATGAAGAAGCACATAGTAAGTGCAAGGCAAGTGCGATTTGTATTGAAATAACCGCAAGGTCCCAGGCCCACCATGCGCAGGTATCAAGAATAGCAACTAAAAATATCACCCCCAATGAAGTGATTGTAGACTTGGGAAACTCCTTGGTTCCAGTGGACGATGCGTCAGTCATTGGCAAACTTTCTATCTTTAAGGGCTTTACTGTATAAGGAGCCGATCCAATCACACAGAAAATCAAAGTTTTTCAATGCCCCCATCGAAAATCTAGTAAAGGGGATTTTCTCAACTTTTAGCATCCCTATTATTTCTCCGGTGTCATGATTGATAATAGGCCCGGCAAGCACTCCTTGTCTTTCCAATAATTGTTCATCTTGAGGACGAGAAATGCTTAACGTTCGTCGTTCCCCGATTATTGCGGTGAAAAGAGGATTTTCAGTACCGAATTTATCGGCATAATCAAAACTGTTTTCCCATCCTTTTCCATATGCATAAGTCAGTGTATTGTCTTCAAAAATGTAAATTGAGAATTGGTCTGGCCCCAATAAATGTTCAATTAATACCATTGAGTTTTCGAGCAAAAGCTCTGGAGTTAAGCTTTCAATATCTCGGGCAGCCACTAATGTTTTTTGAACAGTATTCCATTGCCCCGCAATTAACACTTCCAATCGATCCTTTGATTTTCCTAAGTTCTCAAGGGTCTCTAACAGGGCGCTTTCCCGTTCATTCAACCCTTGCATCTCATTCCGCAACTCTTCCCGTTCAGTTAAACGACGAGCACTCACTTCACCAATAACAACCGCAGATAGAAACCAGAGAAACGGCAACTTTATAACAGACATTATCCATTCATTACGATCCTGATCAAACGACCTGTCCGGAATATTATCAACTAAAAACCCCGCGCTACAGGCGAACGCACAAAGCAGCCCTGCTAGGCTGCCATATTGCACACTGAGGAGTACCACAACAATCCAAAAGGGGTGCGGCTCAATATGAATAAAACGATCACCTTCAAAAAATATCTGATCCGCTAACAGAGAGGCAACGAGGAATACAATGATTTCTAATATTACAACTGATCTTATAGGTAGATTTAGTGTAGGTGATATTTTCGTGATCATTTTAACTATGTCCCAGTCATTCATCAGTTGGACTGTTTTGAATAATTACTACTATAAAGTATAGTTAAAAATATAAATTCCTTCGTATATTCTATTCATTAATAGGTCTTAGAATCCCCCTTATTTAAATAGATAGGCAATATTACCACCGATCATTGCGTAGCTTTCATCTTGGTCAAGATAAGATGACATCCCTGTTTGAATATAAAAACTCCATTCAAGGTTTGGTTTCACTTTATAGTTGGTTCTGATATAAGCAAATGGAGCACGGGAATTACTCTGGCGATCGTACTCAAGCCCTAATCTTGCATTGAGGCTTGCATTATTTTGATACTTTTTGCTCCACCCGAGATCAGCGACTTGCATCTCCCGTGATGCCAGAGTAAAAGGAAAATACGAATACCCCCTACTACCTGTATGCCTTACTCGATTATTGATGTTTTCTAAATCTAGCCCGTAGCCAACTGATAGGCTTTTAGAAATTGGCGTAATAGTTTTCCGCCCTCCAAGTTGGATACGATAGCTCTTCGCGGCAACACCTATATCATCAAATTTATACTGATTCAGAGAAAATGAACTATAAACCGTAAGTTGATCTGGTAGTGCTCTTCGAAAACCTAGCATAACGTTATCTTTAGCCCCATGCCCAAGAATTGCTTCCGACGATTCATACCAGGGTTTGTTCCAACTTACATCAACAGAGGGTGTACCATAGTCATTTGTTTTCGAGTAAGCCCAAGCCGTTCCCCATACTTTATCTCCACCGAATATAGATATTTGCTGCGTACCCTTATTCAATGGCATTTCTGCAGTAAAAGTGACGTTATCTCTTGCTACATTATAGGGTTGTAGATTTCCATCTAGGGGGTTAACTATTGCCTTATCTTTTGCATGGAGACGAATATATTTCATTGTAAGAACATGGTTTTTTATGAAGACTGTTCGATCTAGCAGTGTAAACTTGCTGATAGTTAAGTCGTCAATTTCGGTATATTCCGCAGCAGCCGATATTTTTGAACCAAACGTGTTGCGTAACCTTTTGCTTGCATTTGTGGTAGCGGATACCCCTGGCTTAAGTTCATTTGCTTTTTCATATAAAGATAATGCCGCCCACCACCTTCCTGACACCTCTTCTATTCTTGCAAGATCATTTATTAACTGAATATTTTCTGGGTCCTCTTTCATCATCCCGCTAATTATCCGTCGTGCCTCAAGGGGTTTTCCTGATTCTAGCGCCAACAAAGCTTTAGCGCGGCCCCAGGCGAGCTCAGAATTATTAGTAACCTTTCTCTTATTTAGTAAGGCAGTGTTTTTTTCTGAAAAAAATACAGACAAGATATTGTCCGTATCCGAAAAAGTTGCTTTGATATTAGAGTTCGGCTTTAATAAAAGAGTATCGTAGCCTACCCATATAGAATGCAGCCATGGAGATAGTTCGCTTAGTGCGTCTGATAAATCTATATAAGCGATATGATGATCAAATTTTAACAGCAAGCCTCTGTCCGTGTAGCTGTGCGTGTACTGAAGCGGCTGCTTGAATAGTAGATCCAGCCTTGCGTTTGGCCCCTCAGTTTTAATTTCATAGCCTTTAGCTAGCTCAGCATTGGCACTTTGTATCGCCATAATTAATATTAGCAGAGTGCATACTATATACTTCATGTAAGATATCTATTGTTGGTTGGTGTATTTACAATTAGAGTAAAATAGTATCTAATTGTCCAAGTTATATAAAATATATATTACATTTTGGCTAGCACCCGTCTAGCCTTTTCTAAATATCCTTGTTCAATTAAAATTGTCGAATAATCTGCTCTAAGTTGTTTGTCAGAAGGGAAATCTTCAACTAGGCTTTCAAACTCCCTTATAGATTCGGCAGGCTTTATAAGCCTATGTAATATTATCGCTCGTGTTATTCTTATGCGTTTATCCACGACTGAAATCTTTTCGATTTTCAATAAGCTACGCCTGAAATAGGCATCAGCCTTTTTCACATGCCCATTTTCACGCATTGCCTCTCCCAGGTAGAATGCACTTTCCCAGTCACCATCTGTGCGATCAAGATAACGCTTAAGATACGACTCTGTACCAATAAAATCCCCTTGAGAAAAGGCTATTAAACCTAAATTATAGTTTGCCTTTTGATTATGGGGGTGTTTTTTTGCAAGCTGTTGCCAGAGTTGCTTAGCTGTTTCGGCTAAATTAGCGTTATGAGCGTATTCGGCCAACCTTTCTATTCGGTTCGCATTCGTTGATTTTTTCTCTTGATCAAATAAATACGCTTCAATATCCTTTTTCTTACCCGTTTCTGCCAAAGCAATAAGGAAGGCTGATTCTAAATCTGGGTGCAGGTCTAACCTTCTATTTCTTGTTAACACTATAATTTTTTCGTTTTCACCGTATTGTGAAAGAAGTCTAAGCCACCCCTCCAAATCACGATTAGAAGCGCTTTTTGCGCGACGTTCAATCCAGTCAATTTCTTGCGGTTTTGGCACTGCCCCCCACATATAGAGCAACTGAGTTACATTCTTCCCTTCAGGGCCCTCATGTTCAGCCAAGTATCTGAATTCTTTGACCGCTTCCTCTTTTCTTCCTATACCCAGGAATTTAAATGCAATTTGTCTGCGCGCTACTGCATCTAAGCCTGGTGTGTCTAATTGCTTTTTCCATAAGCGTACAATTTTGGCTGATAATTTAGGATCACTAGCCCACGCTTGCATTAGCGCTTGTTTATATAATTCGCTCAATTCTCCATTTTGACTCTTTGAATATTCTAAAAGTGTTACCACCTCTTTCATTCTGTTTTGATCAAATAGGGTTTGAGCAAACAACTTCACACCAGGTAGCCCTTTAAACTGTGCGTGAATCTGCCTTGCCGCTTCAAGTGATAACTCTTTATGTCCTTTTTGAGAGCTAGAATAATAAATACTAAGTAATTGATCGTGGTCTAATTCGCCAGTTTTAATCCAGTCTAGTGCTTTCTCCACTCTATTGGTCGAAAGAAGAAGCCTAAGACGCATTTCTATATAAACAGGTGATATATGGTCTACCGATTTAAAATAGGCTGCCAACGCGTTTTCTGCCGCAAAATAGTCTTTGAGATCAAGCTGTAAGCCAATTAATCTCCTGTATTCTTCATGGCGTGAAGGATCTTGCTCTATTCTTGATTTTAATATGGCGAGGGCTTCCTCTTTTCGATCGTATATCTCATACAAGTCTAAGAGTGCTTCCGTGTGCTGAAAAGACGGGTTCTTTTTTAGCAGCATCTCAAGTGAAAGCATATATTTGTATTGCTGATGTGATTCTTTGTACAGCTCGGCCAATTGCTCCAACACCTCAATCTCATTTGGGTTGCGTTGTAAATACCTGTTATGGACTTGAATGGTCTTTTCTACTTCCCCTTGTTCTAAAAATACTTTTGTTAACGAATACAAATTTGTTTTACTTGAAGGGTCTTCCTCGAACAGGCGTACGTATAGAGGGGCTGATAATTCCAGGTTCCCGTCTTTAAGATAAATGAGGGCGAGCTCTTCCTCACCGGGGCTGACTGCATAGCTAGCTATAAACCCGCCAATAACTAGCAACATTAATGAGAGCTTATCCGTTTTCATCTATGTTGCTCCTCTTTGGACGCTAACTGTAGAATATTGCTTTGTTATTTTATGCAAAGGAATAAGCAACTGATTGTTTTCTTTAACTTTACTGGTCAAAATATGTTTACTGCCGTCAACATATTCCACTTTAATTTCGTACGAGCCGTTATTTGGAACAAACCAGGTCATATTGCCGTGACCAAAACCCCTCACCTTGAACTTGAAGCCTTCACTTAATATTTCCAGCTTTTTTACTTCCCAACGGCTACTGATTAGATATGGGCGCTCTGCTTTTGGCTCGTGGCTTGAGGACACTAGAGACTTTGTGGCAATAATGGGCTCTGGGTAATCTGGATCTAAGGCGACGTAAAGGCTGCCATGGCTGTGTGTCTGTCCAATCACCCCTTCTGATTTAAAAAAATCAACGCCTTTAAACGGCGCGTGATCAAAGCGAATAGTCTGTAATTCACCCCGACCCGCAATACGCCAACGATTGTCTCCGATCTTTTCAATTTCAGTCGTGTAAAAACCATCTGCGATACTGGCGAATTGGCTTGCGGTAATCGGGGTGATAGACCTGGACATCGCGTAATTCAACACTTTTCGTAGTGCATTTAAACTTGCCAGGCGTTCCCCGCTATACATGTGATAATAGATATTGATTGGTTTGAGTCGTATAGGGGTTTCCGTGCGCATTAATGTTTCAATCAAAAATTGAAATCCATAAAACCGTTTTGTCCAAAAGTTGGTATAGGTGTTTTCGTTACTTGCTGAAGCGTAAATTTGCTGTTCTCCACCCACGTTTCGCCCAATGGGCATCACCCAGCTTATTGAGTCAAATTCACTATCAAACCGGGTATCACCTCCATTTAGATTGCGAATGCCTAGTATCCGGCTTTCTCTTATAGCGTCAGGAAAGGGGAGCGCATTTCCTGACCATTGCAGTAATTGAATGCGTTTTCCAGTTGGCAGCAGAGTTTGAATAAACTTGACTGATCCGGCGATGTCGTGGGTTAAGTCATACGAGCCGTTATAATAGGCTCGTGGAGTTCCATAGGTTTCCTGCACTTTATCAACAATAGAAGGGTGCTTCATTGTGTTTCTAGCGAATGAGCTTGAGTCCACAACGGGGCTGGTACCGATTGCGCTTTTACTGGGATTAAGATTTAGAAAGCTAATCGCTTTATTCATTTTCGTTTTTGAAGTTTTGTAAAACTCTTCAAAGGCCGCTTCAGATTCAACATTCTCATCCCGAAAGAAATCCCAGTGATATGGGTGGGAATAGGTATGACTTCCAGCTTCAACGTGGGGCAATTTAAATATTTCTCGAGCCAACTTGGCAGCCCTGTTTGTGCCAAACCATTGATCATCAAGATCACCGGCGATGGGTGCTACTGTCACTGGAAGGTTAGAATACTTGAGTATAATTTCTTTTAGAATCACCTCCGCTGACAGTGTTTGATTATCCTTATACTTAGGTACTTTTGTATGGTTTCTCCAGCCATCACCATCTATATGGCTGTAGTAAATCCTCCTTCCTGTTTGTGTCGTAGTGTCGGGTATGGGTAGATCGCTAACGTCAAAAGCTTGCCGATAAAAAGCATAGGGGTTAAGGAACCAGTAACGTTTTTTCCCCGCATTGATCGTTATATTTGCGTATCCCGGTGCAACATAGCTGCCTTTTCTCCCGATAGTAATAACTTCAGATACTGTTTTATTTTTACTTGTATCAATAACGCTAGCGTAAGACACCATACTGAGGTTTATAATTTGAAGCTCTGGAAATGGTGGTAGCATACCTAAAAACGGCTTTTCATAGGCCACCATATTTTCATCTTCAGCATGCAGCGTCAAGTCATAGGTAACGGAAGACCACCTGGCAGTTTTTCTTAAACCTAGTGTTTTCCAAAATTTTTCGATTAGATTTTTATCCGCAAATTCACCTTTTTCATTTTTTTCGAAGCCATGGCTACCCATTACAACTATTTTTCGACCTTCCTCAGCTTGCTTTATTAGCCAGTGAAGAAGCTGATTTGGATTTGGCACACCACTGCTTGGCAGCCATAATAAAATGCCGCGTGTATCAAGTAGTGAGCCCGTTGCAGGTAATGCATCATGAATATCGTGATAACGCACCTTGAGGCCAAGATGGTTTAGTGGCATTTCAGCCAACTGATGAATTTTTGTATTAAATATCTGTTCGTTGCTGCGACTATCGTATAAAGCGACGATTGTTCGCGGGATCTCTACAGAAACGACTGTCTTTGCACTGACAAAATTGGACTGTATTAATATTGCCAATACAAGAATATATTTGCTTATGCAACTTTTAAAAAAATAGTGTGATCCAGATATGTTAGGATGCCGCTTTAGTGATGAGTAATTATATAACAAAAATAAATCCCCTAAATGGCAGCTTAAAATACCCGTGTAATATTCCACATTGTGATGGTTCGTCTATTTAGACGTACTGTATTCCAATTCAATTATTCTATTTTTGATGTTTTCTCTCGTGTTATAAATTTCATGGCTCTTTTATTAATTGGTTCAGTTCAATTGTGGAGACAAAGGGCGTAAAACCATTCGAGCGCTGAGTGCTATAAATTGTTTTGATCCACTCGTCATCCTCTGGATTACAATAATCTAAGGTATAGATCTGCAAGCCCGGAAACTTTTGAGCTGCATCTTGTAGTATTTTTACCTGCTGTTTGTATAGTTTTCTATTTACTATTTCGTAGCCTTTTGTCTCATGGTTATAAGTACTATAGACAGACTCACCCAGTGTAATGTCAATGACATCGCCCACTAACGGAAGTAGGTCATACCCCCGATTTAACATGATTTTTATTTCTGGATAATGTCGACGAATGGCTTTAATTAAGTCTGCTGCGGAAGAAGCCATACCCTTGTATTTTACAGGGTCTATTCTTTCAAGCTCTGAAGCATTGTCCATCGTATCGATAAATATACCTGAAAAGCCTTGTTTTAATATATTTGGAATTAACTCCTCGATTACTTTTTTAGTCCATCGCTGATCGCGGAGATCGATCAAATAGCTGCCTGGCCAAAATTGATTTTCTCGCAGCAAAAGCCCTTCGCTCTCTACTTCCTTGTACCATTTACGGTATTCTGCTACTTCGCCCAGACTGATATAGCCCAGCACCGTTTTTCCCGACTCCAATAGTGGTGAAATATCAGGGTGCGCATCGCTATCCAGGACCACCAGCGAATAAGAGTCAAATGCCTCCGGGGGCAGGTTGTTGTGGTAGTAAACGGCCCAGGGGGATAGCTGCTCTGCTAGCAGGTTAGAGGGCCTTAACAATAGTAAGGCGGCTAGCGACACCACCAGCCACGTTATCATCCCGCGAGAAATGCTAGCATTTTTGGCTTTAAGGTATTGTGATGCGCGCATAATTTCTCACTTTTCATAAAATCAGATTATTGGACTTCGCTGACTTGAGTCAGAGTCAATGCAAAATTAAACGAAGTAGAAGGTTGTACGGGTAGATTCCTGTTTTCAAACCCGCTTTGCCGAAAGCACTCGCTGTGCTCATGAGGCAGGCCCTAGGCGCTTTAAGTCACGCTTCGGATAGCCAAGCCAGTAGGATTTTGACAGCCTAGATAACTCTAGAGTCTAGACTCCAGGCTGTCGCTCGCCAGTTATACAAGTAACTGGCGAGTATACTTATGTCGATCCTAGCGAAATTAAATGACGCTAGTTATTCACTCAATGCCCGATCAACTGCGATGGTCACGGGTATTGTACCGACACTTATCGTGTTTAGGCGTTGCCCGCCGTATAGCTCACCTCCTTCAGCACCGGTAATTTCAACCTTTACATCGGATGAGGCCCCTATTGTGATGGCGTTAGTAGTCAGATTAAGCTGACCGTAAACCCCGGCATTTTTTGCTGCAACACGCTCTTCGGTACGTTTGCCAATATCGTAATAGGCATCATTTACAACCGGTAAAGTGAGATATTCACTGTACTTATTCATTGCAGAATTCAACCAGTCAAACATGAGACTTGATCCTGCAGCATATTCACGCAGATTACTGACGTGGAAATAGTGCGGCCAAGTACGGTATGTCAGCATATGACGCAGGGTAGTTTCTGCTTCAGCCTCAAGGATCTCCTGGTATGTTCGTGGTTGGCATATAGCGCCAGGAATAATGCAGGGGTTTAATCCTTGGTTTACATGACGTTCGTAGTATATGTAGTTGTATTCGTCTGAAAGCTCCTCAGGCGTGGTGACATTGTAGAACATCGATGTTGGGTATCGAGGTAGCAAGAGAATGTTGAACCCAGGTACATAGGCTTCCTCATCTTGGTTGACGCGCGATGCATCTGAAGCAAGGTAACGTATACCCACTGTTTCAGCGGCAGCCATAAACTCGGTATTCATCCCTGCGGGGTAGGAGGTCCATAAACTGGGATCACCTTCATTACCATTAGTATCATCCAAACCAGAGTGATTTCCTGTGACCAACACAGATAGGTTTTGATCATGCTCAGGAAGCCCTAAGCTTTTCCATACCGCTTGGTTCTCTGCTATCTCTGTGTATGCTTGTTCGTAAGTTGTACCTGCGCTAGCGAACATATCCATATGAGTCAGCGTATGGTTGATGAAACGAAACTCATCTTTATTGGCAACGACAGATTCAGTTAACGGCCCATGAGGATGCGAGATCACGAGCTGAGGTCTTTTCGATACATCTGAGTGCTCCCGTGTATAAATTACCCCAGTATTCCTGTTAGAACCTTTAATGACGAAGCCATAATTTGGCGACGAGGCATCCAACCAGCTATTTACTATTTCGGTCACATCTACAGAGGCGCGTCCATCAGACAGTGTAAAGTTAACGCATGAGTCGTTGTCGTACACGCCACCTCTTTGAGACCAGGCCACTCCAGACCGAGCTTTCCTCCAAGTGGTTTCTTTTTCGACCCATTTTTCGTTCGCCTTACAGATACTGCCTTCTCGAGTGCCGGTCTTGCCACTTAAATTCAGAACCGCTCGACTAGATGGTGTTAATGCAGTCTCAACAGGAAAATGCATAAGCATCCGCTTATCGGACCACGACTGTTCAATGTACCCATAGGTGTAACTGCCGTAATTACGTCGTGAGCGCCGCTCTCTGATATAGGTGTCTGCATCAGCTATTAGAGTCGCCTCTTTAGCCAATAGAGCACCACCGCCATTAAATACCATATCCAGCTTGAAGTTATCCAAGCTAGAGTGCGCACTGATTAAGCTCTGCTGAGAAGCAACCAGGTTTTGAATGTCCTCTGGACTGCCTCGAAACCCTGGTTCGTCGATCGTTGTATTTGTAACAGGGTTCCATACTCCATCAGCCAGGAACAGATCATCAACATGGGCCGTTAAGTGCACTTTCCGTGCGCCAAGAAAGACACCCTTCGTG
>Ga0209345_10002046_pt1 | contig 23113 bp, 25 predicted proteins | sample Cruoilmetagenom7_FD_187294 | JGI IMG/M metagenome (GOLD analysis project Ga0209345, IMG submission 187294) | Oil polluted marine microbial communities from Coal Oil Point, Santa Barbara, California, USA - Sample 7 (SPAdes) (version 2) | ecosystem: Environmental > Aquatic > Marine > Oil seeps ...
CCAACCATTGTGCAAGACGTGGATACCGGCAGTGTGCTAATGCTGGCTTACTCAACACCAGAGTCATTACAGGCTGCCATTACGCAGAAGAGAGGAATTTATTTCAGCCGTTCGCGTAATGAGTTATGGGAGAAAGGGTTAACCAGTGGTAATCAACAACAATTGGTGAATGTCGATTATGACTGCGATGGCGATACTTTATTATTCAAAGTTAGACAAACAGGTAATGCCTGTCACTTTGAGCGTTACAGTTGTTTCGCTGGGCAATCAGCTTCTTTTGAGCTGGACACTTTGGACCGCATTTTTGAACAACGCATGCAAACTCAGGAAATCAAAACCTTTAGTCAAAAGCTTTTGGCCAGCGATGATTTGCAACAGGAGAAACTGCGTGAAGAATGCGAAGAGTTAATTGAGGCGCACGATCAAGATGAAGTGCGTTGGGAGGCGGCAGATTTAATCTTCTTTGCCCTGGCGCGAGCTAAATCAAAAGGGGTAGCAGCCAGTGATATTATCAACGAATTGGGGGCACGAAATGGCGGATAAATCTTACATTGAGTGCGTTTCTAACTGGAAGCGTCCTAATCTCACCCAATCGCCGGAATTGTTTCAACAGGTAGCTAAGCTTTTAAAGGAAATTGAGACTGGCGGTGATCTTGCGATTGATAACCTGAGCAAGCGATTTGATGGTTTTCAACCACGCAAAATCGAGCTACGTTCTTATCGTGACTACGAGCTAGAGCCGCAACTATTAAACTCGATTGAACAGTCGGCGCAACGAATTGAAGCTTTCTGTCAGTTGCAAAAAGATTCATTGCAACCCCAACAGTTCGAAGAAGCAAGTGGCGTGTTTGGCTTTCAGTACAGTCCTATTGAAGCGATTGGGGCTTATATTCCGGGTGGGCGCTTTCCGCTGATTTCAACTGCACTGATGACCTTGATTCCAGCGCGGGTTGCTGGTTGTGAACGTCGAATAGCCTGTTCGCCATCAGTGCACCCTGCAATTTTAGCGGCTGCATCGTTGGCTGGAGCAACAGAGTTCTGGCACATTGGCGGTGCACAGGCGGTCGCAGCAATGGCCTATGGGTATCAGAGCATGTTGCCGGTACAGATGGTGGTGGGTCCGGGCAATCAATATGTGAACGTGGCAAAGCAATTATTGCAAAGTCGTATCAAAATTGATGTTGCAGCAGGACCAAGTGAGCTACTAATTCTGTCCGACTCTAATGCTAATCAGGAATGGCTAATTGCCGATATGGCTGCGCAGGCTGAACATGATCCACAGGCGCAAAGTGTATTGGTTAGTGATGATGTGGCGTTTCTGCAATCCATCGAGCAGCAGCTTTTTGCTAATGATGAACTGAATAATCTACTCAAAGGCGAGCAGATAGTTTTACTGCAAGCTAATGACAGTGAAGCCATGATTCGTTTTAGTAATCGCTACGCGCCTGAACACCTGTTGCTGGCTGACGAACGAATTGCAGCGCAAAGCCTGAAGCACTACGGCTCGCTCTTTATTGGACAGAACAGCGCAGTGGCTTTCGGGGATTATTGTGCCGGCCCTAATCACACATTACCCACCATGGGCAGCGCCAATCGTTCTAGTGGCTTGTGCGTGCAAAGCTTTATGAATATTCAATCCTACCAGCAGATTAGCGATGAAGGTCGTATCCAATTGGCGGAGATTGGTCGCCCGCTGGCTGAAGCGGAGCAATTGGTTTGGCATGAACGCAGTATGCAGGTAAGATCCTAGCAATCAGTTTTTAAGCGCGAGTGTTAGGATTTCTATGTTTCGTATTGGTCATGGTTATGACGTACATAAATTTGGTGGCGACAGCCCATTGATTTTAGGTGGCGTCGAGTTTCCCGGTGAGCAAGGTTTACTTGCCCACTCTGACGGAGATGTGGTGTTGCACGCGGTTTGTGATGCGCTATTGGGCGCTATTGCCAAAGGGGATATTGGTCATCATTTTCCTGACACTGACGAAAAATTTGCCGGTGCCGATAGTCGTGGCCTGTTAGTAGCCGTCATGCAGCAGGTGAATGACGAAGGGTATCGCCTAGGTAACCTGGATGTCACTATCGTGGCGCAAGCTCCAAAAATGGCCGCTAAAATTCCAGACATGCAACAGGTCATTGCGGATATCTGTAAAGCTGAGCTGAACCGCATTAATGTCAAAGCAACCACCACAGAAAAACTGGGCTTTGTTGGTCGCAAAGAGGGGATTGCTGTGCATTCTGTTTGCTTGCTTGAATCCATCGACCATTAAGATGGAGATACACGTTCAGGATTGGCCAAGAGCCTACGGTACTCCATTAGCTACCGCTACTTTTCGTCAACAGCTTAGCGACTTCTGCGTTGATGAAGATTTACGCTTTGAACCCTCGGGTGAGGGCGCACACCACCTGCTACTCATCGAAAAGCGCAATATCAATACTGATATTGTGTGCCACAAACTGCGTCGCTTTGCTGAGGTTCATCCAACTGATGTTGGCTATGCAGGCAAGAAAGATCGCTTTGCCATCGCAAGACAATGGTTCAGCGTGCAGTTGCCATTGCTTAAAGAGATTGATTGGTCTGAGTTTAACGATGACGAAGTGACAGTCCTAAAAGCCACTCGCCATGATAAAAAGTTACGTATTGGTGCGGTTAAGCAAAATCATTTTGCGATTACTTTACGTGATCTGAACTTTAGCCAGGATTATGATAAGCAAGCCCTAGAGCAAAGGCTTGAACAGATTCAGGAGCACGGTTTCGCCAATTATTTTGGTGAGCAGCGTTTCGGTCATAATGGCGACAATTTAACTCGCGGTGCTGACTTATTGTTGGCTAATAAACGTCTCAAAAATCGTAATCTACAGGGGCTGTTATTTTCTGCCGTACGCTCCTTTTTGTTTAATCAGGTTTTGGCTAAGCGCATCGAAGCCAATAAGTTTACAGAGTTGCTGGATGGCGACTATGTGCAGCTTGATGGTTCTGAAAGTGGTTTTACGGTTCAGGATATGGCGCAGGAGCTGCCGCGCTTTGTTGCAAAAGACATCCATCCCACAGCACCTATGCCGGGACGTGGTCGTTCACAGCTGTTAGCTAAAGCCGCTGAATTTGAAGCAGATGTGCTTGAGCCTTATCATGAGCTGATTGCTGCTTTGGAACGCAAAGGGCTTAATGGCGAGCGCCGTGCGATTCGTGTTTTTCCACAGAATGTCATCTTGCAATGGCATAATGACAATACTCTGGAGCTGGCTTTCAGTCTGCCCAAAGGAGCCTTTGCCACCAGCTTGCTGCGTGAATTGTTCGAACTGAAGAGCTATAAAGCAGACTCTTCTCAACCCGAAAAATCCAATAAAGAATCTTATGAAAATACTACTGAGTAATGATGACGGCTTTTTTGCGCCGGGAATTAATGCCTTATATGACCATTTGCAACGTATTGCCCAGGTAACCGTGGTTGCACCTGATCGCAATCGAAGCGGTGCCAGCAACTCATTAACTTTGGAACACCCGATTCGTGCCTGGCAAACTGAGCGCGGATTTTTCGCCGTAACTGGTACGCCTACCGACTGTGTGCACCTTGGCACTCATCACTTGATGGGTGCAGCGCCGGATATGGTGGTTGCTGGTATCAATACCGGGGCTAATCTGGGCGATGATACCCTCTACTCAGGTACGGTTGCGGCAGCGATGGAAGGGCGTGCCCTGGGGTATACTGCAGTGGCAGTGTCTTTAGTTGGGCACAACTGCCAACATTACGATACCGCTGCGCGAGTAGCCGCGGAGATCATTGAAGGGCTTATTGAGCACCCGCTGGGTAAAGATAGAGTATTGAATATCAATGTTCCTGACCTTCCTTATGAAGAATTAAAGGGAATTAAGTTAACGCGCTTGGGAAATCGCCACCGTGCTGATACTATTATTCCCGATACAGATCCAAAAGGGCGCCAGGTTTATTGGTTGGGCCCTTTACCGAGCGGGCAAGATATTGGGGAAGGAACGGATTTTCATGCGGTTGAGCATGGTTATGTTTCGATAACGCCTGTCAATGTGGATCTGACTGCGTATAACAGTTTTGATGAAGTGGAAGATTTTCTGGAGGCCTTTGATTCTCCTTTTACCACTAACAAATAATGATCTAAAAAGCTGGCGCAGTACTATAACTACTTTAGCAATAACAACAACATAGAACAGACAGACAACTATGAACGCAACTCATTTTTCTGGCATTGGCATGACTTCAGCGAGAACGCGTGGCCGTTTGGTTCAACGTTTGATTGCCGAAGGTATTACCAATCAGCAGGTTTTGAAAGCAGTAGAAGACACGCCCCGTCATGTGTTTATTGATGAGGGTTTATCCCACCGCGCTTATGAAGACACTGCCTTACCTATTGGCATGGGGCAGACTATCTCACAGCCGTATATTGTCGCCCGTATGACTCAGGCTTTGCTTGAATCAGGCTCGATGAATAAGGTTCTCGAAATTGGCACTGGTTGTGGCTATCAAACCGCCATTTTGTCCAAACTCTGTAAAACTGTTTTTACCGTCGAGCGTATTCGAGCACTACACATGCAAGCTCGTAAGACGCTTGGCCAGCTGAGCATTCATAACGTGCAATATTTGTTTGCTGATGGCTTTAATGGCTGGCAACAGAACGCGCCTTTCGACGCTATCATCGTCACCGCCGCTCCGCCTTCAATTCCTGAAAAGCTGATGGCGCAACTAGCTGATGGCGGACGTATGGTTATCCCCGTTGGGCAAACCGAAACAGCTCAAGAGTTGATTCTGGTGGAGCGTCAGGGTGATGAGTTCAAGAAAACCGTGATTGAGAAAGTTAAGTTTGTTCCATTAGTCAGCGGCGTTGCGCGATGAATATTTTTACCAAGATGTACGACGCTTGCATGCGTTGGGCTCGTCATAAATACGCCGTTTATATTTTAGGCTTTGTCAGTTTCATCGAATCCATCTTTTTCCCTATCCCCACTGCGGCGATGTTGGCACCAATGGCATTATCGACACCGCACCGAGCTTTGAGATTAGCCGGTCTTGCAACAGTGACCTCTGTTTTAGGTGGTATTGTCGGTTATCTGGTGGGCGCCTTTGCTTTTGAGTCCTGGGTGTTGCCAGCAATTGAACAGTTTGGCTACTTAGAGACCTACGAAAGAGCGGTTGTCTGGTTTGCTGATTTTGGCGTCTGGGTAGTACTGATTGCGGGTTTCTCCCCTGTTCCCTATAAAATATTCACCTTAACCGCAGGCGCGCTCAGTATGGCCTTTTTGCCATTTGTGTTAGCCTCGATCGTAGCTAGAGCGGCGCAATTTTACTTAATTGGCGGATTAGTGAAGTGGGGCGGGGAACCAATGCGCCATAAGTTGCGTCAATATGTAGACTGGATTGGCTGGGGCTTCTTAATCCTTGCGGTCATCGCTTATATTATTTATAAATACGTGTAAGCTAGAAAAATCAATAACTCATTGTAAAAACAAGGATTTTTAACTAAGGCATGCGACAGGAAACTAAAGACATACTAAAACGATCGGCCATCCGCTCACTCTGGATCGTCGCTATCGTGTTAGTGGTCTTCTGGTTGCAGGGTTGTGGTAATGAGCGTCTGGCGCCAGTCGAAGAGCGTGAAGCCAACAATTATAAAGCACAACTCCATAGCTTCTACCCGCCTTCCGAAGTCGATAACAGCCAGCAGTTCTATCATGTGCGTCCAGGAGACACTCTATACTCCATCGCCTTCCGTTACGGCCTTGATTACAATATCCTTGCCCAAGCTAACGATATTGATAGTAACTACACCATTCACGCAGGGCAGCGCATCAATTTACAGAAAGCCCGCGATATAACCCCAGCGGAAGAGTATGAAGTGGCTGGAACAGAGCCACCTGGTACGCAACAATCTACCGATGCCTCGCGTCGTACACCAGTCAGCGTTGCCAGGAGACCTGTATCCGAAGTTCCAAGAACACCTACCGGTAATCAAACCCAGCCAAGCACTCAGCCAACGCAACCAGTGGTGCGGCAAGAACCCAAAAAACAACCCAAGAAAGAGCCAACAAGCAGTTCTAATACAACTTCTGGTAGCAAGGAGCCAATCGCCTATACACCTAACTCACCAGTCAAATATTGGATGTGGCCAACGATGGGCCAGATCCTGCAAGGCTTCTCTGGCGCAAGTAAAAGCTCCAAAGGGATTGATATAGCGGGTAATTTAGGCGACCCAGTACGAGCCTCCGCCGCAGGTCGAGTGGTGTATGCCGGCCGAGGACTGCGTGGTTATGGCAACTTAGTTATCGTCAAACATAATAATGACTTCATCAGCGCCTACGCCCACAATCGAATCCTGCTGGTTAAAGAAAACGAAATCATCAAAGCCGGTCAGAAAATTGCCGAAGTCGGCAACACCGACAGCGATGTCCCCAAACTGCATTTTGAAATTCGCTTCAAAGGCAAACCCGTCGACCCAATGCGTTATTTACCGAAGCGGTAGTTGATCAATTTCGAGGTTATAGGTTGATAAAGGTAATTTCAAAAGAGCAGTGGGGTGAACTAGCAAATCCTGTTCCTTTATGCACTTTTCCATTAACAGTATTTGATGTTGAAAGGATTTTAAGTGTTGAGTTCTTTGAATATTTGGAAGATGGGCTTGGAAAGTGTTTTGGGGCCTATTTGGAAATTGATGATTCTCAGGCTTTCCTCCAAGGATTTTTCTGTAAAAACTCTCTTGATTTTGGAATCTTGCTAAAGTGTATCAGTACTGAAAGAAACCCTTCAATACTTGTAGAAAAGCTTCGTGAAGTGTTTTCCACTGAGCCAACATGGACTACAGAGTCTTTATCACCGCCTAAATATGGATTATTCAGGTTCGATGATAATGGTAATGAGTTTGAGATATATAGGTTTCTTGATGAGGCGAGTGCTCAAGCTGTTAAGTTAAGGTTCGAAAAAAGCAAGCATAAGCAGATTTATTTCATAAAAGTAGTTAGTGAGTTGTAGGGTGCGTCGTGACGCACCGCTTTTCTATTTTATGACTTTAATCGCCAGTGCATGAATATCGGTTTCCATCATGTCGCCTAGCGCTTCATAGATCATTCGATGTTGTTGCAGCATTCGCTTCCCTTCTAACGCTTCACTTTTTATGACTACGGTGAAGTGTCCTTTGCCTTCCTTTGCTCCGGCGTGGCCTATGTGTTTATGGCTGTCGTCAATAACTTCAAGTTGTGTCGGGTTTAGTGCGTCTTGAATCATTTGTTGCATGCGTTCAAGGCGTTGTGAGTTATCCATTGTGGGCTCCGTTTATAACTAGTTAAGGCAGTACTTTTTTATAAGGCTTTACGATTACCGATTGGTAAACACCGGCTTCGATGTAGGGATCGGCGTCGGCCCAGGCTTGTGCATCTTCAAGCGAGTCGAATTCTGCGACGATCATGCTGCCAGTGAAGCCTGCTTCGCCGGGATCTTCTGCATCAATGGCAGGGCAGGGGCCGGCGAGTATCAGGCGACCTTGTTCTTTGAGTGTTTGAAGTCGTTCGATGTGCGCCGCACGCGCTTGAGCACGCTTTGGTAATGAGTTTTCTACGTCTTGCGAGAAGATGACATATAGCATAATTTATTCCTGAGACTCTTTTTCCTGGGCAACGTTTTTATCTGAATCAGTTTCTTGGGGATCAGTCTTATCTGAATCAGTTTTTCCAGCATCAGCTTTCTGTGGCTCTTCGAGATCAACATGTTCTTTTAACATGATAATGCTGATGATAAATAACAGCATGGTTGATGCAAAGAGGCCAATTATTTTAAACCAGAACCAGACGTCGGTGCTAAAGGTATAGGCGACATATAAATTTAAGAAGCCGAAGCCAGTTAAATACAGAATCCATAGCCAGTTGATCTTTGTTAGCAGACTGCGTGGCGCTGTATCTTTTAGGATGTTATTGGCTTTCAGCAAATCCTGAATGATGTACTTTTTGCTAAAAATCTGGCGGAACAAGATAAACAATGACCCAGCCCATAAAATAATGCTGGTTTTCCATTTGATGAAGTTTTCGTCATCGAAGTAGTAGGCTGAAGCCACTAATAGCACGCCGAGAACAAAATAGGCGATGTGACTTTTCTTAATCGGTTGCTTGGTGAATACGCTGGTTAAAATTTGCACTAACGAACCTGCGCTCCAGACTGCCGCGGCGAGAATTAAGTTTTTAGTGATGAGGTAAACCGCGATAAATGCGACTAAAGGATAGTTTTCTTTCAAAAAGGTCATATTAGACTCCAAAAAAGTGCCCGCCAAGTTTACCTGAATGCAAAAGATAGGCAAACTGGTAACCGTTTTCATTTGATACCTAAAACCAAGCAGGATTGAAGTGCTGAGAGATTTACACAACCACACGCATGCCTCAGACGGCAGTTTGTCACCGATAGAGCTGATTGAGTTAGCCATTGAGCGCGGCGTGGATGAGCTGGCGATTACCGATCACGATTCAGTGGCTGGCGTATTGGCATTGCGTAAACAAGCGGATGATTTTGCCATTAACCTTGTCGAAGGGGTGGAGATTTCGGCGGGTTGGGGTAAACATACCCTGCATATTTTGGGTTTAAATATTGATCCTGAGCATGCAGGTTTATCATCATTTCTAAAGCTTCAGCAACAGAAACGGCATACCCGCGCGCTAGAAATGGCACATAAGATGCAAAAAGCAGGTGTCGAACAGGCGGTAGCTGATGTGGAAGTGATGTTGCAAGAACAGAACATGGTTTGTCGTACCCATCTGGCTCAATATCTCTTAGATAATGGAGTGGTGAACAATTTTGGCAATGCTTTTAAAAAGTATCTGGCTAAAGGTGGCAAGGCGTTTGTTAAAGATGAGTGGTTTGAACTGGAGGACGCCATAGCCATTATCAAACAGTCAGGCGGCGTTCCAGTATTAGCACATCCTACACGCTATAAAATGGGCTCTAACCAGCTCCATGAATTGATTCAGTCATTCCAGAAGATGGGCGGAGAGGGTATTGAGGTATGTTATCCTAATATCCATCCAGGCAAGAAAAACCTATTGGCAAACTGGGCGCAAAAGTATAACCTGCTTGGCTCACAAGGCTCAGATTTCCATTCTCCGGATAAACCGTGGGCCTTGCTTGGAAAGTTTCCACCGATGCCTGCCGACGTCACACCTGTATGGACGGCATGGCAGTAATTCGAATACCAAAGGTCAACAGACCCTAAAGATAACTTATGACACAACTGATTGAAATACATCCAGAAAACCCTCAGCCACGATTAGTCAGCCAGATCGTTGCCATTATCCGTAATGGTGGCGTTGTGGTGTATCCGACGGACTCAGGCTATGCGCTTGGTTGCCATATTGGTGATAAAAAAGCACTGGATCGTATTCGTCAGATACGTGACCTGGAAAAAGATCATAACTTTACTTTAGTGTGTCGTGATTTATCCGAATTGGCTTTTTATGCACGAGTGGATAACACAGCATTTCGGCTGATTAAAAACAACACACCAGGCCCATACACCTTCATCCTGCGCGCTACGGCAGAAGTGCCTAATCGTCTTAAGCATCCGAAAAAGAAAACTATTGGTATTCGTGTGCCGGATAACGCTATTTCGCAAGCAATTTTGGAAGCGCTCGGCGAGCCCATGATGAACACCAGCTTGATCTTGCCCGGCCAAGATGAAGGCGAGGTGTTGGCGCCATACGAAATTTTTGATGAACTAAATGGCCGTGTTGATGCGGTAATTGACGGCGGCTATTGTGGTCATCAGGAAACAACCGTGGTCGATATGACCACCGGCTATCCAGAAATTATCCGTTACGGTGCTGGCGATGCGACGGTTTTTGAATAGGCACCTTCTTCCCGGTTATCAAAGCATAAACAAGTGGTTATTATAGGCATGACAAACTCCTAGCCTTTAGGGGTTGTTCTGCTCGATCTTCCGATAGGTGCCTTAGCACTTGTCGGTAAATTCATTCTTCATGTACTGTTCAATATCGTCTTCGGAAACTTCTCTAATATGATGAGCTATCGACCAGTAATGTCCGAAGGGATCCGTAATCACACCGTAGCGATCGCCCCAGAAAGTATCTTCGGGTTCCATTCGCGATTTTGCGCCTGATTTGATGGCTTGTTTAAAGGCAGCATCACAGTCTTTAACCTGACGATGAATGGTGACACAGCTTCCACCCAGTGATTGCGGAGACAGTGACTTGCCATCAGGGTTAAACTCAGGGAAGTCATCGACCAGAAAGATAAAACCGCCATCCAATTTTAAACAAGCATGCATGACTTTCTTTCCGTCCGGCGAGGGTACTTTTTGCACTTCTTCTGCATCAAATGCATTTTTATAGAACTCAATGGCTTCATTGCAAGGGCTGCAGACCAGGTGAGCGATGGGTGCTTTCGGTGGGTTATTGTTGTGACTCATAATTTGCTCCTTTAATTAAGATCAACAGACTTTACAGTTCGACGATAGGTTTGAATCCGCCCCAAAACATTCTCATCCCATCGAAGGGCATGCTTTCGGGCTTCATATCAGCAAGGCGCGGATCCTTCATCACTTTTTCATTGATTTCGTCGCGAGCTTCGCGAGACTCATAAAGGATGTAAGAGAAAATAACGGTTTCGTTGTCTTTGAGTTGCACACTCTGTGGAAATGAGGTGACTTTGCCGGGTTGCACATCGTCAGCCACCGCTTCAACAACTTTTAGTGCGCCATATTCTTTCCAGACACTTCCGGCCATCTTGGCCATTTCAATGTATTCATCAAGTTTGTCTTTCGGTACGGGTAAAACATATCCATCAATATAAAACGTCATAATTAACTCCTTATTTATCTATGGTGGGGAAGGGGGAACGCCAGGCCGGAAGTTGCATTAACTCATGGTGCCAGCGTTGAATTTCGGGGAAATTATCAAGCGGGATCTGCGCCTGTTCTGCGTAGGGCAGCATGACTGCAAGTGAAAAATCGGCTAATGTCAGGCTGTCTCCAACCACAAAGTCTTTTCCTGCCAAGTGGTTGTTTAGAAGTTCTGCGTGCTGCTTAAACTGTGGTTCAACTTTTTGCAAGGCATTGGGATCGGGTTTACCAATGTTGAACTGAGGTTTAATAATATTCTCGTAATAATAGACGCCCGCACTGGGCAAAAAGCAGTCAAAATCCCAACTGATCCATCGTAATACTTCAATCTGTTTGTCGTCATTTGGCCATAAGTCTGAGTCGGCCTGACGTGCCAGATGGCACATGATGGCCACCGATTCCCAGAGATATCCGTTCCCGGTATCAAGCACCGGCACTTTGCCATTAGGGTTTTTGGCCATGAAATCCGGCTGCTTATGTTCAAGCTCTCCAAGATTAACCCGAACAAATTCAACCGGGGATTTTAAATAGTGCGCAACGGCACAAGTTTTATAGCAATTGGCTGTTTCCGCATAGTAAAGCTTCATTGTTACTCCTTATCGTTGTGCTGGGTCTCCATCTCTTTCTTCAGTTGATGCTGCACTTCCTGCCAGGCTGGATATGCTTCTTTGAGCTTTTGAGCTCCAGTTGGGGTTAATCGCCATGCTTTAACCCGCTTATCTTCAGTTGGTGACGGTTCAATCCAACCGTGTTTTGCCATCACCGCTGCGCCACGGGTCATTGTGGTTCGCTCAAGAACCAGAAAGTCAGCAAGCTCTGTGGTTGATGTCGGTCCCTTTAACTTTAGGACAGCTAATACTGAAAACTGAGTGGCACGGAGACCATGAGGTCTCAGTTTTTCTTCGTAGAGTCTAGTGATTGCTCTGGCTTTACGCCGAGCTTCAAGACAAAAACAGTCTTTTGCTTCAATAAATTCGGGTCTCATCATAATTAAGTGTATATGCACGTATTTACCTGTGTCAAGATTTATGCAAATTATTGCTGAAGAGTTTACGTAGTTTTCAATGGGTAAAAGAGGCTTGTTGGTGATTTGTAGATTGGGTGAAAAAAAAGGAGCTGTTAGCTCCTTTTTTTGATGCTTGGACAACTAAAAATTATAAATGCCTAAACGCCTTAAGTATTGAGCTGCACGATCATCTCCATATTTATGAGCTAGCTTGAGATAGCGCTCAGCCTGCTTGGTGTCTTTTTCAACAAAGGTTCCATTGTAGTAAATCATACCCACATTAAAGTTATCATTTGCTAGTACATTATGGTCGTCTTTGGGATAAGACTTATTCTTGCCTATGTGCCGATCTAAAAACTCAACAATAGTGACATATTGGTGAATGTCTCCACGCCAGTTTCTGTGTCCATGCCCCGAAAGCGTATACTCATGATATTGTACTTCCGTATTACCGAGTTCCGTTAGTACATAATTTAGGCGACGGCTGTGTTCGGGATGGGCAATCTCATCACGTAAGCCTGAAAAAATCAGAGTAGGTACTTTGATCTGAGAAGCCTTATATAAAGGTGAATTGGCTTTCAATTTGTTATAGTCGGCATCTATATCGCCAACAATAAAGCTGATTGCGTCTTTCCGGCTTTCAGTTTGGTTAAGATTGGTAGCACTGAATAGTAAAGGTAAATCAAAAACACCAAAAGCGGTGATGGCACATTTAAAATTCTGCGGATAAATGATCGTTGAGGTTACCGCTGAATAACCACCGTAACTGGTACCATAAATGCAGGCATTGTTTTTATCTACAGATGGATGAGCAAACGCTTTTTGAGTTAGTAGGTTAATATCTGCTTCAATACCCTCGCCAAACTGTTCGCGTCCAGCGTTCATGTATTCTTTACCATAACCAGCACTTCCTCTGAAGTTGATGGTTAGGACTGCATAACCTCTATTGACTAAGAACTGAGTGGCTTGATCAAATTCATTGCGGTCCTGCACGCCAATCGGCCCTCCATGAGGCATAACAACTAGAGGATGTTTGTTTGGTGCTTCAGGTAGGAATAAAAAGCCTTCAACGATGTTATCGAGCTCATTTTTTGCTGTAAGAAGCCTGCCTTTTCTGAAGGTATAAGGGTGTAAATCTGGCATCTCATTTTGCAAGAATCGTAACTTACCAAGCTCCTGATTGTAGTGATAAAACTTACCAGGGTGCGTTGAATCATAAGCAAAAATAACTAAGTCATTGTTATTTAATGAACTATCAATAATGAAAATAGAATCCAAGCCAATTTGCTGGTGAAGGTCTTTTTGCAGTGCTTGATTAGGTTTATCTAGAAATTTCTGCTTTTTTACTCCTCTATCGACATAAGTTACTGATGTCAGCTTATTTTGGATAGTATCAAATGTTGCTGACTTAATATCGTAACTATTTGATTCGTATAAAACATCGACTTCTTTTTTCAAGCTTGCATCAAACTTGATAACTGCAGTTTTATCTCTTCCCATGTTTGAGAGCGCCACGATAAAGCGCTCATCTATAGCTCCGACAGGTTCAAATATATCAAGCCTTGAATAGTTTTTGTCTTCATTGGTGTTTTTGTTAACTCTAAAAAACTCTCGCCAGGAGTCAGTATTCAAGTCATAAATTGAATAGGTATTATAATCTTCAAAATACTGACCAATCATCTCCAGTTGATAGTCTTTGTTAGAGACAAAAAATTCAAATGTATTGTCGAGGCCATCGCTAAGATTTCTAAAGCTATCAAAGACTTTCTGGTGATTTTTCTTAGTTGCCTTGACGCTTTTTAGTTTCTCAATATCGATTTCTAAAAGATCAAATTTCTCATCATCCGAATTCAATTTTGCATACAAAGCCCGGTTGTCTTTAGTGGACATCGGATTGATCACAAAGCCGATTGCTTCGACATCAAAGTAATCGATATCAAAAGTATCTTCTTTAAAAGTAAAGTCGATAAAGCGGGTGTAATATTTATTGAAGTTGCCTTTGAAAGTAACATAGGCGGTATCAGAATCTATCCAATTATAATCAATAATTTCCAGTGAGCCTGAGTTCTGTAATTTAAATATTTCAGCGGCTTCATTAGTTGTTGACTGAAAGGCAAATAACTGGTGAAACCCATCAAGATAGCTTTTACCAATGAATGTTTGCCCAGAGGGGGAAATGACAAAGTTATTAAACTGAGGGTTTGTAAAAATCTCATTACTTTTAACCAGCTTTGCTTGAACACTGATAGAAAATACAATAATTGCCAATGTAAGGAGGGTGTTTTTAAAGGTCATTATTCTTCTCCTTCTAGTGTCTTTATATAGCTAAAAAAGTCATCGCGGGTACCATCTTTTGCATAGACTAGCGGATATCGATTCATAAGAGAGGGGTAGTTTTCTTTTAAGAAGGAAAGAGCCAATGTGGACTCATTCTTAGTCTGAACTTTGAATCCAGCCCCTATTCTGTCTAGATTGAAATGACCTATGTAATTTATTTTATTAGGCTCAATGTTTACTTTCCAGTTACCACCGTCATCACTTCCAAGTTCAATGTAGTTATAGCGATTATAAATTTTGGCACGAATAATATCGTAGGTTCCTGCAGGCATTGTAGTGACTACATAGTTATGCTTTTGATCATATAGAGTGTGCTCAATCGCAACCTTCGCTGGCCCTGAAAATATTAAGCTGTGAATTGCTGTGTCTGATTCATAAGCAATAACGACAACACCTTTACGATCGTCTGGGTTCAGTGTCGAATTGTCTTTAAATTGCTCGAGTTTTGTTGCGCAGCCTGTTACCAATAGCGTAAGTAGAATTGCAGATATAGCGATTATTCGCTTCATTATTATTCCCTCCATTTTCTTGTATTAATAACCCCAAAATATTGGAGTATACATAAACTCAATAAGTATGTTGAGTATTTATGAAGTTACCGGCCAATACTATTCACTTAGCCGTACGCATTCAGGCATAGCGTTTTGACGTGATATCGTTATAATGGGCAGTCTTATTATTTCCACGATTTCGACATAATTATAAGGGTATTTCTTTGAGTTCTATTACTGTTGGCCAGAAGCGCGTTTTATCTGGAATGCGTCCTACCGGCCCTTTGCATTTGGGACATTACCACGGGGTTTTAAAAAATTGGGCACAAATGCAGCATGAGTATGAGTGCTTTTTTATGGTTGCCGATTGGCACGCTCTGACCACCAATTACGATGATACGGCTCGCATAGAAGAATATGTGTGGGATACGGTATTGGACTGGCTGGCGGCGGGAATCAGCCCCACAGCAGCGACCATTTTTGTGCAATCCAAAGTTCCTGAGCATGCTGAACTACACTTATTATTGTCGATGGTGACGCCTTTGGGATGGCTGGAACGTGTTCCGACCTACAAAGAGCAGCAAGAAAAGCTACAAAACAAAGACTTATCCACTTATGGCTTCCTTGGCTATCCATTACTGCAGGCCGCTGATATTCTGGTTTACCGCGCTGGTAATGTGCCGGTTGGTGCTGATCAGGTGCCGCATGTTGAAATGACTCGCGAAGCTGCTCGTCGCTTTAATCATTTTTATGGTAAAGAGCCTGGATTTGAAGAAAAAGTGACTGAAGCCATTAAGAAGATGGGTAAGAAAAACGCCAAGTTATACAATAGCCTGCGTAAAAAATTCCAAGAAGAGGGTGAGCAGTCAGCCCTGGAAACAGCGCAAGCTTTAGTCGAGTCGCAAGCTAATATTTCGATTAATGATCGCGAGCGTTTATACGGGTATCTGGATGGTGAGGGTAAGATTATTTTGCCAGAACCGCAGGCTTTATTAACGCCAGTTTCAAAGATGCCGGGTCTGGATGGTCAAAAAATGTCCAAATCCTATGGCAATGCGATTGCGATGCGTGAACCTCGCGAATCAGTGGAAAAGAAAATTAAGACCATGCCGACTGATCCAGCACGCGTACGCCGTACTGACCCGGGCACCCCAGAAAAATGCCCAGTATGGGAGTTCCACAAGATTTATTCTTCAGACGAAGTTAAAAATTGGGTGCAAAAAGGGTGTACAACAGCGGGAATTGGTTGTATTGATTGTAAAGGACCGGTGATTGATGCTGTGTGTGCCGAGCAGCAAATGTTTGTTGAACGCGCCAAGGAATATCAGGAAAGCCCTGAAATAGTGCGTAATATTGTATCTGAAGGTTCTGAGCGTGCTCGAGATGTGGCCCGAGAAACGATGGATGATGTACGTCAGGCGATGGGTTTGTCGTATAAATAGTCTAACTAATTTAAGTACTTGAGAAATTGATATGAGCGAACCAACCAGCGAACAGCTTTCGGATGCCAAAGAGCATTCAGTAGAAGCAGGGCACCTTCAGGAAGAAATGCCTTTTGCGCTGATTGATGGTGAGCAACTTGCAGATTTTCCCAAAGACCTTTATATCCCGCCGGATGCTCTTGAAGTTTTCTTAGAAGCTTTTGAAGGGCCACTCGATTTATTGCTTTATCTTATTAAGCGACAGAACGTTGATATTCTTAATATTCCAATTGCTCATATCACCGAGCAATATATGGAATACGTTGAGTTAATGAAGGTGCTGCATCTTGAACTGGCTGCCGAATATTTGGTGATGGCTGCCATGCTGGCTGAAATCAAAAGCCGTGTGCTATTGCCACGTCCAAAAGATGAGGACGATGATGAAGACGATCCTAGAGCCGATTTGATTCGTCGTTTACAAGAGTATGAGCAATTTAAACAGGCCGCTGAAGATATTGATGAGTTACCGCGGATGGGACGTGATAACTATGCGGTAAGCGCTAAAAAGCCAGAGTTAAATATTGTTAGGCCCGATCCGGATGTGGATATGAAGGAGCTTTTGTTGGCCTTGCGTGATGTTTTGCGTCGCGCTGAGATGTTTACCAGCCACCACATTCAGTTTGAAGCTCTTTCAGTCAGAGAAAAAATGGGCTTTGTGCTGGAGCGGTTGTCGGCGCAGAGTTTTTGCGATTTTTCGCAGTTATTCAACGTCGAAGAAGGACGCATGGGTGTAGTGGTGACTTTCCTGGCGATTATGGAGCTGGCGAAAGAATCTCTATTAGAAATTATTCAAACCGAAGGATACGGCCCCATTCACGTCAGAGCCAAAATCAGCTCTGGAGTAGAAGGGGATGATGATTCGGTATCTGTTGAGGACAAGTTGGCTGATATTGAGCCAACGGTTGATTAATTGAGTTGATTGGCATTGGGTATGAATCAAGAAAAAATCGTTCGCATTATTGAGGCTTCACTTTTAGCTGCCGGTAGCACCTTGTCGAAAGATAGGATACTGGAGCTTTTTGCTGAGGATGAGAAAATTAAACCCGATCACATTAAGGCTGCCCTTGAGCAGTTACAGCAGGAAGCAGAAGGTCGTGGTATCGAATTGGTCGAAGTGGCCAGTGGTTTCCGTTATCAGGCTCGCCAGGACTATGCTGAGTGGATTGCCCGTCTTTGGGAAGAGCGTCCAGCGCGCTATTCGCGTGCTTTGCTTGAAACGCTTTCTTTGATTGCTTATCGCCAACCAACCACGCGTAGTGATATTGAGCAAGTCCGTGGTGTCAGCGTCAGTTCGTCAATCGTCAAAACTCTACTTGAGCGCGAATGGATTCGTGTTGTTGGGCATCGAGATGTACCAGGCAAGCCTGCGCTCTATGCCACAACTAAAGGTTTCCTAGATTACTTTAACCTGAAAAGTTTGGATGAGTTGCCATCATTATCAGAGCTTCAAGATCTGGATAACTTAAACCCTGAGTTCAAGTTTGATGGTGATGATGAGTCGGAAAGTACTTCTGAGCAATCAAACGTAGCTGAAGGGCATGATGACAATTCATTTGGATCGGCTGCTGATGGATCTGAGACAAGCGCCCCAGATAGTGTCGAACCAGACACTGTCGACCCTGATCCCGAAACTATCGATCCTGAGATTATCGATCCGGATTCTGGCGAAGAAGGCTACGAAGGGATTGAGCAAGCTGATGAATCGATTAATGATGGTCCTTATCCAGAAGGAATTGAGTCAGTTGAAGATGAGCAGACAGACTTTGACGGCACTGAATTGAATCGCACTGAGTTCGAAGACAATCACAATGATGATTATGAAGATGAGAGTTCAGACACGGATTCAGAACAAAAAGCAACTTATCCAATACATTAATTTGCCTAATTGATAATTAGATCTAGGTTTTTAATATTCCCAAAAATTATAATGACCCCAAGTTTTACAGCCACTTGCAAAAAGTGTCAGTGGCTTTGTAAATCAAGCTGGGGGAAGCATTGAACATTATAAACAGATTGCGCACATTGGTAGACCAACGCCAGATAAGTGGTTTAGGGCGCAGTGACGATTCGAATAATCAGCAAGTCTTGAAGCAAGATTCAGATGGTAGTTTGACTGTTGAGCGTCGCACTAAACGTCGTCGCAATGCTGCACCTGGTAGCAAAATCCTTGTCATTGATGACTCAAAAACCATTCAAGTCACCCTTCGTAAAATGCTTTTGCAGAATCATTATGACGTGCATCCAGCATTAGATGCCGAAAAGGGTTTAGAAGTTGCGCTTCGCGAAAAGCCCGATCTCATCTTCCTTGATATTGTCCTACCCGGCATGAATGGCTTTGCAGCATTACGTCAATTACGTAAAGACCCGCGTACTCGCGATATTCCAGTAATCATGATTAGTGGTAACGTCCAAGCCACCGAAACCTATTACGCAGAGCGCATCGGAGCCGATGACTTTATGCGAAAACCCTTTAATCGTCTTGAAGTTTTTAAACGTATAGACCGATTGCTGGATGAAGATTGCGTATTAAGACGCACAGGATTTAGAGCAAAAGCCGCTGTTTAAGCGGCTTTTTTCATTATGGGTGTAAATCTATTCCTATTCTTTGCTGTTTTCCTGATATTCCTCGACTGAACCCTTTCTAGCCCTTAAAATGCGGCTATATTCTTGAAGTGGTACCATCATGTCTGAAAAATTACAGAAAATTCTTGCTAATGCCGGTCTTGGTTCTCGTCGTGAAATCGAGAAATGGATTGAGGGCGGACGTGTCAGTGTTAATGGCTCAATCGCTAAACTTGGTGAGCGGGCTACCGATAACGATACAATTCGTGTAGACGGTCGAATCATTAAGATTAAATCTGCAGAGGAAACCTATACTCGTGTCCTGGCCTATAACAAGCCTTTGGGTGAGGTTTCGACTAAGAAAGATCCGGAAGGAAGGGCGACTGTATTTGATAATTTACCGAACACGAGTTTCGGTCGTTGGATCAGTATTGGTCGTTTGGATATTAATACTACCGGGCTTTTGCTGTTCACCAATAATGGTGAGCTTGCTCATCGCTTGATGCATCCATCTTATCAGGTTGAGCGTAAATATGCGGTGCGTGTACATGGCGAAGTAACTCCTGAAATGATTACTAACCTGACGAAGGGTGTCTTGATCGAAGGTGATATGTGCCAATTTACTTATGTTCAAGACAAAGGTGGCGAAGGCGCGAACCACTGGTATGAAGTGGGGTTGGCTGAAGGTAAAAACCGAGAGGTTCGTAAGCTATGGGAGTCCCAGGGTGTTGAAGTATCGCGTTTGATGCGTGTTCAGTATGGACCCATTAACTTACCTCAACGTCTCAGCCGCGGACGCTGGATTGATTTGGATGAGCAAGAGATCAAGGATTTGGCTCAATTAGTTCAATTGGAAGTTACACCACGTCGTGCCCACCCCGAAGTTGATAAGCGTCAGAAAAAAAACATCTGGAAGAAGCGTTAATATATTCACCTCAAAGTATCAGCGGTTGGGCTTGTATCAGAGCGAGTTCAACCGCCATCAAATTGTCATAGAGTCCCCTAGTTTTAATAGCTTTTAAAGGCTATTATTGGGAGGTTATAGCTTAATGCCACCGCTCAAGGAATACTATGGGATCTGCCGCAGATAAATCATCAGCTGTACATTTGGACGATAGACCGCAACAGTCGGCTTTGTCGATGGATGATTTACACAAAATTTCATTGAATAATCCTGAGTATTATCTTAATCGAGAATTGAGCCTGTTGGCTTTTAATTGGCGTGTTCTACAACAAGCGCTGGATCAATCGATTCCATTGCTTGAGCGTATGCGTTTTATATTTATCTGTAGTAATAATCTTGATGAGTTTTTTGAAGTTCGAGTTGCAGGCCTTCGCCATAGTTTGGCTCGCGGCGAGTCTCGTTATGGTCTCAATGGACTCTCCACTGAAGAAGTACTACGTCAGGTAAACGAGCAGGCTCACAAACTGGTAGAAGAACAGTACCGAATTTTCAATCAAGAATTATTACCAAGGCTTGCTGAAGAGGAAATTCATTTCTTATCGCCCAAGCATTGGGATGATGAACAATACAAGTGGCTTAAGAAATACTTTAAGCAGCAAGTCACCCCCGTTATCAGTCCAATCAGTCTTGATCTGACTCATCCATTTCCGCGGCTGGTTAATAAGAGTTTACATTTCTTATTGCACCTGCATGGTAATGATGCATTTGGTCGTGACCTTGAGTTTGCGGTATTGCATATGCCACGCTCTTTGCCACGAATTGTCGAGCTGCCTGAAAAGATAGGTGGTAGTGATGGGCATAACTTTGTGTATTTGTCGGCAATCATTTCTGAGTTTGCAGAAGACTTATTCCCAGGCATGGAGATAAGCGGCTGTTACCAATTTCGATTAACTCGTGATAGTGATTTGTTGTTAGAAGAAAAGGGGATAGAGGATTTAGCCAGCGCGTTGAAGCGTGAATTACAGTCACGCAATTTTGGCGCTGCGGTTCGTCTGGAAGTTGGAGAATCTTGTCCGAATAAGATCGTTAATTTTCTATTGCAAAAATGTAATTTAACGGCTGACGATTTATATCGTGTCAATGGCCCTGTTAATCTAAATCGATTAATTTCACTCCCTGATCTAGTGGAACGACCTGATTTAAAGTTCAATGGATTTACACCGAAAGTGCCGGATGATATTCAGCGCCGTGGCGTTTTTGATGTGGTATCAGAGCGTGATGTGTTGTTGCACCATCCCTATCAAAGTTTTCAGCCGGTCATTGATTTTGTTCGTCAGGCTGCGAGTGACCCTGAGGTTCTGGCGATTAAGCAAACCTTATATCGTACGGGTAGTCAGTCTGCAATCGTAGAGGCGCTCATCGAGGCTGCACAATCAGGCAAGGAGGTCACTGCGGTAGTAGAGCTTCGTGCACGTTTTGATGAAGCTTCTAATATTGAGTTAGCCCAGAAACTACAAGAGGCGGGAGTACTGGTAGTTTATGGTGTTGTCGGTTATAAAACTCACGCCAAAATGACCCTGGTGGTGAAGCGTGAAAAGAAACATTTAATACGTTTTGTGCACTTAGGCACAGGTAATTATCATGCAGGCAATGCACGTCTGTACACTGACTATAGCCTTATAAGTAGCGACCCCGAAATCTGTGAAGATGTGCATAAAGTGTTTCAACAGTTAACGGGCATGGGCAAAGTGTATCAGTTACATAAGTTGTGGCATGCACCGTTTACCCTGCATGATAATATCATGAAGTCTATTCAGGCTGAGACTGAAAATGCTTTAGCTGGAAAAAAATCGCTGATCATAATTAAAGTTAACTCTTTAACTGATCAGTCTTTGATTGAAGCACTTTATAGAGCATCAATTGCCGGGGTTATCATCAAGCTAATAGTTCGTGGTGTCTGCTGTTTGCGGCCTGGAATCGAAGGTGTCTCAGACAATATCGAAGTTATCTCCATTATTGGTCGATTTCTTGAACATTCTCGTGTTTATTATTTTTATGCGGAGGGTGAAGAGAACTTATATGCATCTTCTGCCGATTGGATGGAGCGTAATTTGTATTATCGTGTTGAAACCTGTTTCCCGATCTTGTTTAACCCAGCGAAGCAACAAATGATCAAAGAGCTAAAATTGATGGCATCTGAAAAAATTCAAAGCTGGCGTTTGGGTGGGGATGGTGAATATCATTTTACTCATATTAAGAATAGTAAGAAACTGCACGATCTTCTATTGGCAAAGTTGTCATAAGAACAGTTCTTGCAACAAAAGCTCACAAAAACTCAATTAATCTTCAATTAACCAATTCAATTCTATTTGATGATATTCAAGGTAAGCTTTCTCTTTATTGAGTTCGGCTATGAGTAGTTGATGCTTGTAAGCCCATTGTTGCGGTATACGTATCGCTAGCTTATTGTTACTGTGAGCTTCGAATGTTAATCCCGTAATATTCATAGGGTCGCGTTTGATATTCAATAGGATAGCGAGACGTAAAATTTGTGTGATTGCCAGCAAGGCATCTGCAGGGTCGTATTTATTATCAAACTGCTCTGGGTAGAGTTTTTTACGTTGATTGGCGATGATAGCAGCTAAGGATTCCTTAGTTTGCTGACTGAAACCCGGCATATCGCCATACTGTACAATATAAGCACTATGTAGTCTTAATTTAGAGAAGCTAATTGATAAGCCTATTTCATGTAATAAGCAGGCCCAGTCTAAATAGTTTTTATAAATAGGATGATTAATTTTCCAGGTATCAGCAACTTGATCGAAAATATGCTGGGCAGCACTTTTGACTTGGATGGCATAATCCTGATCCACATTAAAACGACTCATAAGTGATAGAGCAGTATGATGTCGGTTATCGTTGCCCTTTAACTCTTCAGCGAGCTCAATTAAAATCCCTTCACGCAATGATCCGTTGGCGACATACATTTTATCGATATTCAATTCTTGAAACAGAGCAATCAGTATCGCCAGTCCTACCGCGAAAGTATTTTGACGGCTAAGCGATAGGCCACTAAAAGTAATGTTTTCTAGGTGGCCCATCTGGATCAATTGTTCTTTAAGAAGTTGTAAATGACTTGGTAGAATAAAGCCTTCGTCAAAGCCGAGTTCAACCAATACTTTATAGATTGCTTCGATACTGCCGGAAGAGCCAAGACAGTGTTGCCAACTTGAAAAGAGGTAGCGCTTTTCGATACGTGAGATTTCGGCAGCAGCGGTTAGAATGGCATTCTCGAAATGTTTTTCGTTAAGCTCGCCATTGGGGAAGTAACGTTGATAGGTGACACAGCCGATTGATAAACTGTCCAGATTAATCGGTTTAAATTTATCACCTAAGACAATTTCAGTACTGCCCCCGCCAATATCGACAACTAAAGCTGTTTCAATGTCTGGATGATTGTGTGAGACTAGATCGG
>Ga0209345_10002047_pt1 | contig 23110 bp, 20 predicted proteins | sample Cruoilmetagenom7_FD_187294 | JGI IMG/M metagenome (GOLD analysis project Ga0209345, IMG submission 187294) | Oil polluted marine microbial communities from Coal Oil Point, Santa Barbara, California, USA - Sample 7 (SPAdes) (version 2) | ecosystem: Environmental > Aquatic > Marine > Oil seeps ...
GAGGCTATTAAAATGGCACCATTAGTTAAATCTTTTCTTGCTGATCCGTCTTTTAACACAAAAGTATGTGTTACTGCACAACATCGAGAAATGTTAGATCAGGTATTAGAATTTTTTGAAATTGTTCCTGATTACGATTTAAACGTTATGAAGCCTAATCAAAATCTTTATAGTTTAACAGCAACAATAATAGAAGGTATGAAACCTGTCCTAGAGGAAGTACAACCAGATTATGTTTATGTTCATGGCGATACAACAACATCAATGGCTGTCGGGATTGCAGGTTTTTATAGTGGAGCAAAAGTATGCCACGTAGAAGCAGGTTTACGAACGTTTGACCGTAAATATCCTTTTCCAGAGGAATTTAACAGACAACTAACTGGTAAAATTGCTGATTATCACTTTGCACCTACCGAGCTTTCACAATCTAATTTATTACAAGAAAACACTAAAAATGAATCGATTATAGTTACCGGTAATACAGTTATAGATGCTTTGTTGTTTGGAATTAAAAAAGTGAATACAGATCATTTTATAGATTCTGAAATAGAAAACCTAAAACAAATTTTAGATTTTAATAAAAAAATAATTTTAGTTACAGGACATCGTCGTGAAAATCACGGACAAGGTTTATTAAATATATGTTCAGCTTTAAAAACAATTGCTGAAAATAACCCAAATGTTCAAATTATTTACCCTGTACATTTAAACCCAAATGTTGAAAAACCTGTTCACGAATTACTTTCAGGAATAGACAATATTATTCTAGTTAAACCTTTAGCATATGCTGCTTTTATTTGGTTAATGGAAAAATCGTATTTAATTATTACAGATAGTGGAGGAATACAAGAAGAAGCTCCAAGTTTAGGTAAACCAGTATTAGTGACTCGAGATACGACAGAAAGACCAGAAGCAGTAAAAGAAGGCACAGTACTTTTAGTAGGTACAGATTCAGATAAAATAATTAAAGAGACACAAAAGTTAATAAGTGATACTATTTATTACAATGGTATGAGTATACTTCATAATCCTTATGGTGATGGAAAAGCAACATCAAGAATTGTAAATTATATTAAGAAATTATAATATGGAAAATAAACCCAGTGTGGTTATGATGGGTCTAGGTTATATTGGCCTACCTACAGCGGCATTAATTGCAAGTAGAGGATTAAGAGTAACAGGAGTAGATATTCATCAAAGTGTTGTAGATACAATAAACAAAGGTGAAATTCATATCGTTGAGCCAGATTTAGATGGTTTAGTTCACAAGGTCGTTAAAGAAGAGTATCTAAAGGCTTCAACAAGTCCGATTGCTTCAGATGTTTATTTAATTGCAGTGCCAACACCTTTTAAAGGGAATTACGAGCCTGACCTTTCATATGTAGCATCTGCAATAAAAAGTATCATTCCAACCCTTAGAAAAGGAGCTTTAGTGATTTTAGAATCTACAAGCCCAGTAGGAACTACTCGAAAAATGGAGAAGTTAATTTTTGAAGAGAGGCCAGAGTTAAAAGGAAATATTTCTTTAGCATATTGTCCAGAGAGAGTATTACCAGGTAATATTTTACACGAGTTGAAACATAATGATCGAGCAATTGGAGGAATCGATGAAATCTCTACCCAAAAAGCAATTGCCTTTTATAAACATTTTGTGGTTGGTACATTACATCCAACCAATGCAAAAACTGCTGAAATGGTAAAATTGGTTGAAAATGCTTCGAGGGACAATCAAATTGCTTTTGCAAACGAATTATCAATCATTTGTGATAAAGCAGGCATAGATGTTTGGGATATGATTGCATTAGCAAACAAACATCCTAGAGTTAATATTTTAAATCCAGGCACTGGAGTAGGAGGACATTGTATTGCTGTAGATCCATGGTTTATTGTTTCTGAATTTCCTGAAGAAAGTCCATTAATAAAAAAATCAAGAGAATCTAATACGTATAAGACAGAATGGGTTTTAGAAAAAATAAAAAATAAAGCCCTAGCTTTTAAAATAGAGAACAAAAGAGATCCAATCATAGCATGTATGGGTCTTGCGTTTAAACCAGATATTGACGATTTAAGAGAATCCCCTGCTTTATATGTAACAGAAACATTGCAAGGTGAAGATTTTACTGTTTTAGCTGTTGAGCCTAACTTAAATACTACTCCAGAAAGAATTTTAGTAGAAACCTCTGATGCTTTAAATCAGGGAGATATTTTAGTGTTTCTAGTTTCTCATTCAGATTTTAAAGCATTAGAAATTGATGAAGCTAAACAAGTATTAGACTTTTGTGGAGCCTTAAATTAGTTTGTTATTATGTAGTGAAATGTTGTAATTCAAATAAATAATTTCAATTAGAGTAAATAAGTAATATGAAACTAACTGAAGATATAAATGAACTTCTTAAAAAAGGAGGCGCTGCATTTTTTATTAGAATTGTTGGGTTTTTAGCAGGCTATTTATTTATATTTTATACAGTAAAACTATTTGGAGCTGAAACGCAAGGAAGATTATCACTTAGTTTTTCAATAATGATTTTAGGGTCATTACTTTGTCGTTTAGGGATAGATATTAATTTTGTGAAAATATTTGCTATAAGCGATAATTTTGAAAATGCTAAAGGATTATATTTTAAAATAGCTCCTTTGTTTTTTATAATATCTGGATTAGTCTCTATTTCAATTTATATTTTTTCAAATCTAATTAGTGAATATGTATTTAATGATCCTGAATTAAGTATATATTTAAAATGGACAGCTCCTTGTATATTATTTTTCACTTTTATTTTAATAAATGCAGCTGTTTTTAGAGGTTTGAGATTCAATTCTTTATATTCATTTCTTTTTAATGGAGGACGTTTTTTAATTACAGTTCTTATATTTTCAGCATTAATTTTATTTTTCCCAGATAAGGCTCACTTTACAATAATTGCGCATACTACATCTATCTTTTTATTATTTTTAATTTCCTTTTATTTTATTAAAAAACACCTATTTCCTATAAACATTACTACTAAATATCAGAGAACAAATTTTATTAAGGATTCAATTCCAATGTTACTATCTGCTTCTATGATTGTTTTTTTAGGCTGGGCTGATACTATAATTCTTGGAATTTTTAAAAATAGTGATGAAGTAGGAATCTATAGTGTTGCTCTAAAAATTGCCGCAGTAACTAGTTTTACATTTCAAGCTTTAGATTCTATATTAGCTCCTAAATTATCTAAATCATTTCATGATAATGATATGAGTCAATTTAAAAAATTAGTTCAATTTTCAACTCGCATAAACTTTATAGTTTCTCTATTTGTAGTTTTAGGAATTATAATTTTTAGAGATTTAATTCTTGGAATATTTGGAGAAGAGTTTTATTTAACGACTTATGCTTTAATTATTTTATGTATTGGACAATTATTTAATGCAATTTGTGGACCAGTTGGATCCATATTACAGATGACTGGACATCAAAAAGTTTTTCAGAATGTTTTATTAATTGCATTATTTATAAATATAACATTAAATTTATTGTTGGTTAAGCCTTATGGAGTTACAGGAGTTGCTATAGCAACTGCGGTGAGTTTAGCTTTTTGGAATATTACAAGCGTAATATACATTAAACAAAAAAGGATTTATTAATATGAATATTAAAATTAAGAAGTTACCCTTTTTTATGATTTTTCTAGTAGTTTACTGTTTTGTAAATTTATTAGGAATTATAAATTTCCCTATTTATAAAGAATCCTACGATAGTATAACTCTTCTTACTCTTTTTTTGTTTGGCTTATTTGGTGTTTTTTCAGGGTATGGTGTTTCAAAATTAATCCCAATAACAATAAAAGAAAAGGGTAGTTTTAAAGAGAATCGTTTTAATTTCTTAATATTTACAATTATATTTTCTTCTTTTTTATTGATTTTATATACGCACGTTAAAAATGGAGGTATTATTTTACTAAATGATGATACAAGATTTGATTCATTCTTTTTTACTAATTTAATTGTTTATGCAAGTGTTATTTTAATGACGCTTTATGTCTGTAATACACTATTAAAAAATAATGCAATTTCTTTCAAAATATTTTTTTTAATCATTATTCAATCTCTATTTGTATTAAGTTTAGGGTATCGTTCTCCTGTTATTATTCTAATAGGTTCAAGTCTTATTTCTTTTTTTACAATTAGAAATTCTTTTCAAAATAAATTAAAGAAAGTATTTACTATTAGAAATGTTATTTTATTTAGTATACTTGTTTTTTTTATGTCTTCTATTTCTTCCTACCGTATATCTCAAAAATATTCACTTGAAAATTATTATAGAAATATTGATAACTCCTATATTGAAAACCACAGTTATTTAAAGCCTTTTGTCCCAACATTCTCTTTGTTTAGATATAATCAGTATGTAATTGGAGAACTTGTGAATGTAACTAATAATAACCATATGAATGGAAGTCTTTATTTAAGCAATTTTAAAGCGTTATTGCCAGGTAGTTACCCAGGGGCTCGAAATATAATAGGAGAGTTAATAGGTGCAAGAAAAATGCCAAATGGGAAGCACTGGAGCACTACTCCAACATTACAAGGAGCTTTATATGTAGATGGAGGGAATATTTTGGTTTTTTTCGGTTATTTTATTTTGTCTTTAATTATTGGATTAAGCAGTAAAATTATTTCAAAATCACCAAATCCATTTAATATTACTATTTATTCCTTTTTATTTACAAGTATTCTTATGTCTATTCATACAGGTTACTTTGATTTAATGTTTTATATGCTAATATGTGGAATACTTTTTTTTAAGTTTATTATCATGAGAATAAAACCATTAAAAATTAAGAATAATGAATAAATTATTGTGTATTCTTTTTTTTTCTTTTTCTTTTTTTCTTTCAATAAAAACAAGTATTAGTAATACCTTTTTTATACTTATAACGATTACTATTTTAATAGACTTTATATTTATTTCTAAGCCTAGAAAACTTAATTATAAAGAATTAATTTACTCTACTGCTCCTCTTTTTATTATAAGTATAGTTGGACTAACATGGTCTTTAAATTTTAAAAATGGATTACATATTCTAGGTAAACAAGCAACCCTCTTTTTAATACCATTTGTTTTTCTTTTAATATATGAAAAACAAAAAGAACAAATAGTTAAATATAGTTTATTAGGCCTTGTTTTTGGATCAGTTTTAACTTCTGTCGTGTTATTAACAAATACTACTTTCAAAATAGTTACAAGTATTGAGGATATAACAATTTCAAAAATATTCAGTTCATTTTATACAAGTCATAGATATACAGATATTATAACATCTATTGATCCAAGCTACTTAGGAATATATAGTCTTACAGCTCTTGCTGTTGTAACTTTAGAGAAGCTTTCATTTTCTAAAAAAATAAAAGTTCTTTTTTCAATTATTTTAATGATTAGTCTTTTATTTATTAATTCTCGAATTATTTTTTTAGGATTAATATTACTTTTAATATTAAAAATAGTATTAATAAAAAGAATAAAAAACAGGATAATTGTAAGTGTAATTATTTCTTTTTCAATTGCAATCTCTCTTTTCACATTAAAAGATAGTTATGTTTATAAAAAAGCTTTTGTTGGCAGTTTTTGGGAACTTGGAAATAACATTGGAACATCTAACACGAGTGATAGTATTAAATCAGACTCTCGCCTTGCAAGATGGAATTGTGCTATCGAAAAAGGAAAAAAGAATTTGTTTTTGGGTAGTGGAATAGGATCAGAATTAGATGTTTTAATCCCATGTTATAAAGAGAATAATATGATTATTGCTTATGAAAAAAATTTTAACACACATAATCAATTTCTAAGTTATTTCGTGACACTTGGTATAATCGGGGTACTAATATTTTTCTTTTTCTTTTATATAAATTTTTTTAAAGCTATTCAAAATAAAAATATTTTAGCTTTATTCTTTTTCATTTCTATTTTTTTAATGTGTTTAATAGAAAATATTTTTGCTAGAAATGCAGGAATTATATTTTTTGCAATGTATACTTCATTATTTAACCTAAAGATTAAAAGTGCCTAATGAAAGTTTTAATTATTTCTAACATGTACCCATCAAAACAAAAACCCTACGCAGGTATTTTTGTTTTAAACCAATATAATTCTTTAAAAAAAGAATATACAGATGTTGAATTATTTTATATGCTAAGAACTTTTACTTCTTCAGTTCAAAGTATCATGAAGTACATAAAAGCATCATTACGATTTATTCCTTTTATGTTTAAAAAGTATGACGTGATACATCTACATTATTTTTTTCCTTTAATAATATTAGCTCATTTCTATAAAGTATTTCATAAAAAGTCTAAACTTATAGTTACATTTCACGGTTCAGATATAAAAGAGAAAATACAATCTAGAAAATCGAAGACATTTTTTCGTTTTTTTACTAAAAAGATTGATACAACTATAGCAGTAGGCATTGATCTTTCAAAAGATATTGAATCTAAACTTGAATTAAAGGTTGATAAAATTTTAAGTGCTGGTGTTGATGATACTGTATTTTATAAAGAAGAGAATATTATTAAGGAATATGATTTTATTTTTGTTGGCTCTTTTATTTATAGAAAGGGAATCGATATAATAATAGATGTAATAAAAGAACTAAATAATAAACAACTTTCTTTTTGTTTTGTTGGTTCTGGTGAATATTTAAATTCATTACTTGAAATTAAAGATCTATATAATATTAATATCTTTGAAAATCAAACACAAGAGCAGCTAAGAAATTTATATAATAAATCTAGATATTTTTTATTTCCATCAAGAAATGAACCTTTTGGATTAGTTGCAACTGAAGCTATATATTGTGGTGTGCCTATTATTGTTTCAACATCTGGAGGATTAAAAGAACAGGCTATAGAAGGAGAAACGGGGTTTTTTGCAAACACACATCAAGAAGTTTTAAAGACAATCATTAAAACGAATTCAATTACTAAAGAAGAATATGACATAATGGTTAACAAGACTTTACTTGCAAATAAAGAATTTTCTCTAGAAAATATTACAAAGCAATTATTGAAAATATATAAAATAAATTGAAGTGGTGAAAAAAATCTATTTCTTAATATACATTTTGTTTTTTAAAAACACACCTGAAGATTATAGACCTTATGCCTTTATTTCTCCAAAAATTAGACAGTTTTTAGTAAGTAGGTTTTTAATTTCATGTGGAAAAAATATAAGAGTAAAAAAAGGTGCAGAAATTTCAATTAACTCTAGAGTTGGTGATAATTCGGAATTAGGCACACGTTGTTTAATACAGGCAAATGTAACTATAGGTGATAATGTTATAATGGGGCCAGATATTAAAATTTATTCAAGAAATCATAAAGCCGAAAGGGTTGATATTCCTATTCAATTACAAGGAAAGGATTATTTAAAGACAAGAATTAAAAATGATGTTTGGATAGGTGCAAATGTTATTATTTTAGCTGGTATCACAATTGGGAATCATTGCATTATTGCTGCTGGTTCAGTTGTCACAAAAGATGTAGAAGATTTTTCTGTTATAGGAGGTGTACCTGCAAAATTGATTAAAAAAAGAATATAATATTAATATATAAATGAACCTAATATATTTAATGGGAGCCGGTCGTAGTGGTACAACAATTTTTGCCACGGTATTGGGAGGATCTAAAAATATCACTACCCTTGGTGAAATGCACCAATTTTTAGACCACCTTTTAGAAGATAAACCTTGCTCTTGTGGTCAGTCATTAAAGGAATGTAGTTTTTGGGCGCCCATTATATCAAAGTTAGAGACTCTATATTCTAAAGAAGAATTACTACAAATTAACAAGCGTAACAAAACCATTGAGAACCATAGTCATATATCAAAATCATATCATAACAATGATATGGAATATGGTAGGTTTCAGAAAGATATCTTCGCTATTATTTCTGAAAAGAACCCATCAAAATATCATTTAGATTCAGCAAAATTTATAAGTAGAGGGCTTCAACTGAATAAAATAGAAGGAATCAATCTCAAGTTCATCTACATCATAAGAGATGTACGTGGAGTAATTCATTCATTCAATAAAAAAGTGCAAACCACTAAAAAACCCTTAAGTGCGATTGTGTATTATGCAACCATTAATTTTTTTGGGCAATGGATTTATTGGCTTTTAGGTAAAGAAAAAGTATTGAAATTACGATACGAAGATTTTGTAAATGACACAGAAAAAGTACTTCTTAAAGTGCAAGATTTTATAGGTTGCGATCTTTCTGAAAACCTAAAGAAATTAGATCATAACGAACCTTTTGATATGCCACATATCATTGGAGGAAATAGAATGACCGAAAGCAAAAGGGTAACACTTAAAAGTGATTTACAGTGGAAAAAAAGTATTTCTAGACCCAAACAAATAGCATATTACATGCTAACTCTGCCCTTTATGCTCATCAATAAATACAAAGCATAATTATTGAACTACTAGTTTTTTAATTAGTAATTTTGTTTTTGATTCTTTTTTATGAATATCTATATTACTTTAGATTACGAATTGTTTTTTGGAACCAATAGCGGTTCTGTAAAACACTGTATCATTAAACCTACTGAGGCTTTATTAAAAATAGTAGATCCACATAATATTAAGCTGGTGTTTTTTGTTGATGTTGGTTATTTAGCACAACTAGAAAAACAAAAAGAAGATTATCCTGAATTGGAAGAAGACTATAAAACAATTACAAAACAAATAAGGCATTTAGCAAACCATGGTCATGGAATAGATTTACATATTCATCCACATTGGGAAGATTCTTACTATGATGGATCAAAATGGGTTTTCGATACCACAAGATATAAATTATCAGATTTTAATGAAGATGAGGTTGTTGATATTATTACGTGTTATAACGATACCTTAAAAAGAATTTCAGGGAAGGCACCAAAAGCTTTTAGAGCTGGAGGATGGAGCGCTCAACCTTTTAAGTCAATCAAGAATGGCTTAGAAAAAAATAATGTTTTTATTGAAAGTTCGGTTTTTCCTAAGGGATATTATAGTTCAGATAATCAATCGTTCGATTTCAGAGGTGTTTCTCAGTATAATACTAAGTATTCTTTTTCAGAAGATCTAACTATCGAAGATGCTCAAGGAGATTTTACAGAAATTCCTATAAGTTCTTATAAAGTTAGCCCTTTTTTCTTTTGGAAATTTGCTTTTAAAAAACTTCAAAAACAAAAAAGAAATATTTCATATGGAGATGGTTCTGCCATAACTTTAAAGAATAATGAGAAAATAAGATTAATGACATCCTATTCTCATAGTGTTGTATCAATAGATGGTTATAAAGCTTCCTATATAGAAAATGCTTTTAATAAATATATAAAAAATACGAAAAGTAATGACAACTTCGTTTTAATTGGACACCCTAAAGCTTTTACAGAGTATTCATTAAGTAAAGTTGCTGAGTTTATATTAAAATATAAAAATGAGCATTCGTTTAAAGTTTTTTAGCAAAAATAAATAATGTACTTTTTAAAAAATTTAAAAGAATGGGTTACAATGTATTTTTCATCAATACTAATTATTCTTTTTTTTTGCTCAGAATCCTATGGTAAGATTATAGTATTTTATGATGAAAGTACCAAAATACAAAGTACAATAAAGCTATTGGTTTTAATTTATTTGACGATTGATGTATTTATTAATCATAAAAAGAAGAAGTATTTTATTACATTGTTAATGTTTTGTTTATGTTTTCTGGTTGGACAATATGTAATACCAAATAGTTTTTTTTCAGAAACTATAGTACTTTTTTCGAAATACATGTTTCCATTATTTTTATTCTTATATTTTAATTACAATAGATTAAGTAATAAAAGCGCTAGTCTTTTATTTAAAGTTTTTGAATTAATCATCATTTTGAATAGTGTTTTAATATTATTGGGTGTTTTATTTAAAATCCCAATATTTGAAACCTATAGACTTAGCAGGTTTGGTTATAATGGATTGTTAAGAAACTCAACCACAAGCACCTATTTTTACATAATTTCTCTTTTTTACTTTTTGTTTCTTTATAAAGAACAATTTTTTAGCAAATGGAAATCTATTTTTCTATATATTGTTTGCTTTTTTGTTGGAACAAAATCAATTTATTTAGGTTTAGCAGCTATTTTATTAGCGTTTCTTTTTATTAAGTTTAAAAAAATTAAGCAGAGGTATATTTTAAGTTTCATTTTTTTAACAGGAATAAGTGTTTTGGGATACTTCCTCTTTTTTGAATTTGGAAAATTTAATCAAATTAGAGAAACTGACGGAATTATTTCTTCAATACTTTCATACAGAGATCAATTGTTTTTAAACAAGACACTTCCCAATATTAAAGAAAACTGGACTCCTATTAATTATTTTTTAGGCGGGTTTAATGATATTTATTCTAGATCCCAAATGGATTTTATTGATATTTTTCATTTTTGGGGAATCCTTGGAGGTGTTTTATATATTTATACTTATTTTAAAATATATTTAAGCTTTAAAAAAGATAAATTAGACCTATTTTTTATTGTATTTTTAATTTTTATTATATTCTTTGCAGGGAATTTTTTCACCTATTCAACAATACCGATTTATCTTATAATAATTAGAGAGAAAATCTTAAAAAGTAAAACTAATGCTAGCTATGAGCATTCAAATAAATAAGTTTTTAAATACAAGCATTCACAACCTATCAATGAATGAAACGCTCTCCATTATCGGTGATGCGATTAATCAAAAAAAACAAATTCATCATGTGGTTGTTAATGCTGGAAAAATCGTTGCTTTACAAAAGGACAAACAACTACGAGAAAGTGTTAATAACAGTGATTTAATCAATGCAGATGGGCAAGCTGTTGTTTGGGCTTCTAAAATTTTAAATAAACCTCTAAAGGAACGTGTTGCTGGAATTGATCTTATGATGAATTTAGTGCAATTTGCTGCAAAGAATAATCATAAAATATTTCTTTTTGGAGCAAAAGAAGAGGTTGTAAATAAAGTTGCAGAAATGTATTCGTCTAAATACGGTAAGAATATTATTGCTGGGTACCGGAATGGCTATTTTAAAAAAGAAGATGAACCATCAATAGCTAAAGAAATAGCAGACAGTGGTGCTCAAATGTTATTTGTAGCTATTACCTCACCAATTAAAGAAAACTTTTTATACAACCACAGAGCTCTTTTAAAAGAAGTAAATTTTATTATGGGTGTTGGTGGAAGTTTCGATGTAATTGCAGGAGTTACAAAACGTGCACCAGATTGGATGCAAAAAATAGGTTTAGAATGGTTTTATAGATTTTTACAAGAACCTAAAAGAATGTGGAAAAGATATTTAATAGGTAATAGTAAATTCATACTTTTAGTACTTAAAGAAAAAATAGGCATAAAAACATGAAAATACTTTTAGCTTCAATATATCCCTATGCATTTATGCTATTGTATTTAACCATCCCTTTTGATGATTATATAAGAGCATTTCCAAATCTTTTATTAGGTATTTTATTGATAGCTTTTCCAATTATCGTTACAAAAGAAGATTTTAAAAAGCTATTTTTAAAGCCTGTTTTACTTTTTTTATTATTCTTTGCTTTTTTATTAATTAATGCTTTCTTGTTTGGAAGATTTGAAGATGACTTTGTTGTCGTTCGTAAAATGTTAATTCCACTAGGTTTAGTTATTCTTTACCTCCCTGTACAAGATTTTAAAAAACTAAATAAAGCTATAATATTTTCTTCAATAGCAGCTATTATTTTTTCTGTAATTAAGTTTGTTGTCCTTGTAAACAAAACGGGAACATTTAATTTAAATTTCTTTCAAGACTCTATAGATGTTTTATTAATTGATCGCTTATACATAGGTTTTTTATGTGTGTTAAGCATTCTTGTTTCCTACCAATCATTAAAAAAAGAATACCATCCCAATAATCGATATTATTTAGCGAGTATAATATTAAATGGATTATTTATTGTGTTAATAATGTCCAAGGTTGCCTTAGCTATTCTTATAGCGATCGTATTACTCAGACAGTTTTATGGAAAACACAAAAAAATACGCTTATTAATATCTTTAGTTGTTATTTTACTTATTAGTGGAATCAATTACAAATCATACAAGCCTTATTTTGAAAAAATAATCAATTCAGAATATGCTAATACTAAAGTAAACTACATTGAAGGAACTATTCCTTGGGGTTATCGATCGTTAGTTTGGGATAGTTCAATATCCATCATTAAAGGAATAGAAAATAAGTGGAACGGAATTGGATTTAAAGAAACAAATAACCTTTTAAAAGCATCGTATGAGAACGATATTAATGATGCAGCTACAAAAGAAATTTTTCTATCAAAAAGATTCAATACCCATAATCAGTTTTTAGATTTTTATATAAGCTCTGGAATTATAGGTTTTTTATTATTTATTTGTGTTTTGGGTGTTTTGTTTTTTCATTATAGAAAACATTTTTTTGCCACAGCATTATTAGTAAGTATTATCCTTTTAGGCTTAGTAGAAAACTTTTTCCATCGGCAAATTGGAGCCTATTATTTTGGGTTCATTTTAGTCATCCTTTTAATAAATAACACCTTTTTTAAAGAATCCGAAAAAGAAAGAATAACTTAAAACAACAATTAGTATAAAATAGTAAATAAGTTAGCTAAGTTGTACTTTTGCAAAACTATAGATAAGAGAAAATAATGAAGATTACAGTAATAGGAACAGGATATGTTGGTTTGGTTACAGGAACTTGTTTAGCTGAAACAGGGAACGATGTAATTTGCGTAGATATAGATCAAGAAAAAGTGAAAAAAATGAAAGATGGAATCGTACCAATTTACGAACCACATCTTGATGTTTTATTTGAAAGAAATATTAATGCCGGAAGATTAAATTTTACAACCTCTTTAGACGAAGGTTTAAATTTTGGAGACATAGTTTTTCTAGCTTTACCCACTCCAGAAGATGAAGATGGGTCTGCAGATTTATCTTATGTTTTAAATGTTTCAGAAGAAATAGGTAAAAAAATAACAGCATATAAAGTTATCGTTGATAAAAGTACTGTGCCTGTTGGTACAGCCGAAAAAGTTTATAAAACTATTGCAGAAAATGCAAAATGCGATTTTGACGTAGTTTCTAATCCAGAGTTTTTAAGAGAAGGTTTTGCTGTAGATGATTTTTTAAAACCAGAACGAATTGTAGTAGGTTCAAATAGTGAAAGAGCTACTCAACTTATGAAAAAATTATATGGACCTTTTGTACGTTCAGGGAATCCAATAATTATTATGGATGAAAAATCAGCAGAACTTACCAAGTATGCAGCCAATGCTTTTTTAGCAACCAAAATAACGTTCATGAATGAAATCGCAAATTATTGCGAGAAGGTGGGTGCCAATGTAGATAAAGTTAGAGCAGGAATGGGGACAGATTCACGAATTGGATCTCGTTTTTTATTCCCAGGAATAGGTTATGGAGGTTCTTGTTTTCCAAAAGATGTAAAAGCTTTACAAAAAGCAGGAAAAGATGAAGACTATAATTTTGATATTTTAAATGCAGTAATCAATGTAAATGATGCTCAAAAAACGTTATTAGTTCCTAAAATTGAAGCATATTTTAATGGAGATTTAAAAGGTAAAAAAATTGCAGTTTGGGGCTTAGCTTTTAAACCTGAAACAGACGACATAAGAGAAGCTCCATCTTTATACATGATTAATTTATTATTAGAAAAGGGAGCCAAAATAATTGCTTTCGATCCTGAAGCAATGAATAATGTAAAAGAAAAATTAGGTGATAAAATAGAGTTTGCTGATTCAATGTATCAAGCTACTGAAAACGCTGACGCACTTATTATAAGTACTGAATGGAGTATTTTTAGAACTCCAAATTTTTCAAAACTAAAAGAGAACTTAAATCAATCTGTAATTTTTGATGGAAGAAATCTATACGATTTGGATGAAATGAAAAATGAAGGTTTCCATTATGTTTCTATAGGAAGAAAAATAATCGAATAATGAAAAAAAGGGTTTTAATAACAGGAGCTGCTGGATTCTTAGGGTCACATTTATGTGATAAATTTATACTCGAAGGGTATGAAGTTATTGGCATGGATAACCTTATTACGGGTGATTTAAAAAACATTGAGCACTTATTTAAAAATCCAGATTTTGAGTTTTATCATCATGATGTTTCAAAATTTGTTCATGTTTCTGGAGCTTTAGATTATATTTTACATTTTGCTTCACCTGCAAGTCCGATAGATTATTTAAAAATTCCAATTCAAACATTAAAAGTTGGTTCTTTAGGAACACATAATTTATTAGGTCTTGCAAAAGAAAAAAATGCAAGAATTCTTATAGCATCAACTTCTGAAGTGTATGGAGATCCTTTAGTTCATCCTCAAACAGAAGAATATTACGGAAATGTTAATACAATAGGCCCTAGAGGAGTTTATGATGAAGCTAAAAGATTTCAAGAATCTATTACAATGGCCTATCATCGCTTTCATGGTATAGAAACTAGAATTGCTCGAATATTTAATACTTATGGTCCTCGTATGCGTTTAAATGACGGTAGAGTTATCCCTGCATTTATGGGACAAGCTTTAAGAGGGGAAGACTTAACTGTTTTTGGAGATGGTTCTCAAACAAGGTCATTTTGTTATGTTGAGGATGAAATTGAAGGTTTATATAGATTATTACTTAGTGATTACTCGTATCCTGTAAATATTGGAAATCCTATTGAAATAAGTATTTTAGATTTTGCTGAAGAAATTATCAAACTAACAAAAACAAATCAAAAAATTATTTTTAAACCTTTGCCAAAGGATGATCCAATGCAAAGGCAACCAGATATTAGTAAGGCTAAAAAAATATTAGGATGGGAACCTAAAGTTTCAAGAGCAGAAGGAATGAAAAAAACATTTGATTATTTTAAAAGCCTCACTCCAGAAGAATTATTGAAAAGTGAACATAAAGATTTTTCAAAACATATTATTAAATAAAGAATGATTTTTAAAAGGGGAAGATATTCGGGTTTTTTAAGACCAATTTCATATATAATAGATCTTTTTATTATACATGGATTTGCAAAGCATTTTTTTGCAGATGATTTTCAATTCTTGAATTTTATAATATTTATTTCAATCTCATGGATCATTCTTTCAATTAAATCTAATTTTTATGAGATTTATAGATTTACACAATTATTAAAAATATTTTCACTTATAGGCATACAAGCAATTCTTTTTGCATTATTGGTATTTGCATTTTTTGGGTTTTATTTTAATTTAAAGATTGAACCCTACGAATTATTAAAATACTTTCTCATAGTATTTTCAATAATCACTGTTTTTAAACTTACTATTTACTTTTTACTTAAAAAATTCAGAACATTATTTGGAGGTAATTATAGAAATGTAGTTATCATTGGATTAAATCAAAAAACAGATCAATTAAGAAAGTTCTTTAATGATAACCCAGATTATGGGTATCAACTTCAAAAAACATTTAGTTTAGAAGATGATTCAATAAAGTGTTTTGATAAAATTTTCGATTACATTCAAAATAATGAAGTTGATGAAATTTATTCATCAATTGCAGAACTTTCAAATGAACAAATGCAAAAACTTATTGATTTTGCTGACAACAATTTAAAGGTTTTAAAGTTTATTCCTGATAACAAAGAAATTTATACTAAAAAGTTAGATTTTAATTATTATGGATATTTGCCTATTATTTCATTACGAAGTATTCCTATAGAAAACTCGTTTAATAAGTTTATTAAAAGGTCATTTGATATTGTATTTTCCCTATTTGTTATTGTTGGAATATTATCGTGGCTTACACCTCTACTTGGTATTTTCATTAAGTTGGAATCTAAAGGGCCTGTATTTTTTAAACAAAAAAGAAATGGGTTAGATTATAAAGAATTTTACTGTTATAAGTATCGCTCTATGAAACCTAATCCCACAGCACATTTGCATCAGGTGACTAAAGGGGATCAAAGAATTACTTTGGTTGGTAAAATAATACGTAAAACAAGTATTGATGAACTCCCTCAATTTATTAATGTATTAAAAGGAGATATGTCAATCGTAGGACCTAGACCTCATATGGTAAGTCATACCCATATGTATGCAGAACGAATTGATAAGTTTATGGTACGCCATTTTATAAAGCCTGGTATTACTGGCTTAGCACAAGTCACAGGATATAGAGGTGAAGTTGAAAATGATGAGCATATTATTAACCGTGTAAAATATGACATCTTTTACCTTGAAAATTGGTCTTTGCTATTAGATATTAAAATTGTTTTTCAAACTGTGTTTAATGCCCTAAAAGGAGAAGAAAAAGCGTATTAAATTTTCTCTAATTCTCTAATTAATAATCGAAACTGTTCCGAAAAATCAAACCCATTAATTGCGTTTAATTGAACTTCTTTTTTATTAAATTCTTCTAAAGTTTGAGAAGAAAGAGTATTAAAGAAGTCTTGTAAACCTTTTAGATCATCTACTGGTATTGTCCATCCAAGTTTATGTTTTTCAACAATATCCTCCCCTTCGCCACCCGCAAAGTATAACAAGGGTAGACCAATTCTTGATTGCTCAAATATTTTAGAAGGAACAGAACCATAAATCCTTTTATTTAATGGAATAAATGCTAAATGAAAATCTTCTAGTTTTTTATTTAACACCTTTCTTTCAAGTTCACCATGATAAAAAATATTCTTTTTTTTAAGCATATTAATCTTTTCTGCTTCTGGCCCATTACCATAAATATGTAACTGTATATGATTAGGTAAATTGATTTGCGAACATATATTATAAAGGCCTTGAGCCATACCTAATAAGCCGGCATAGACTATTCTTATAGAATCGTTATTAAAAGGTTTTTCTTGTAACAAAGGGGGTTTAAAATCAGGAATATTACGATATAGAAATAACTCCTTTTTAAAACCTTCTTTTTTAATATGATTTAAAATTTCTTGTGATTGACCCAGTATAAGATGAGATTTTTTATAACAAAAACGTTCCATCTTCTGAAGCAAACTATAATAAGTTCCCTTTTGTAAAAGCCCCATTTCTAACCCTGCTAACGGCCAAAGATCTGATACATTTAAAATGATTTTTTTTCGAAAGAAAGATGACCAAAAAACGCCAGTAAACCCTACAAAAACAGGAGAATATTGAATGATAACTTTCTTTGGTGTTTTTTTCAAAATAAAAAATAAGCTTAGGCTTAATGAAAATGAAAGCATTGACAATAAACGAATGAACTTATTGCTCGAATTACTTGGCCATAACCATAATCGAAAAATAGTAGCATATTCTTCTTCTTTTTTTGAATAGATTTTTCTTTTGAATTCAGGGAATATCGAACCTTTAGGGTAATTAGGTAACGGGCAAATAACCTTTACCTTATAATTATTTTCTGAAAGTCCTTTTACTAAAGAATAAATTCTATTAGATGCGGCACCTTTTTCAGGAGGAAAATAATTAGTTATTAGTACTATTTCTTTATCCTTTTTTATTTTCATTATTGATTAATATTCGAAATAAACTGTTTCAACTTTCCACGATTGCTTCGGTCTAATATTTCAACTCTTTCCAGTTCCACATTTAAATTTTCCTCTAAATATTGCGACATAGCTTTATGGATAGTATCAATATTTTCTGCATTTAATTCTTTTTCAGAAACATAAATAATTTTAAAAGTATCAAGTTCTAATTGCTCAACTACAAACTCTTTTACATTACCGTCGTCTTCAATCACACTTTTGGTCACATAATACAAAGTATGACCTGGAACAGTTTTACCACTTGGTAAATAAGCAATATCATTAGAACGACCTATTAATTGCTGTAAAATGGGAGTTTTTAAGGTGCTTTTAGGAGATAGAATTCCTAAGTCTCCAACTTCATACCGAATCAAAGGTTGCGCTTTATTATATAAGGAAGTCACTACAACTTTTCCAACTTCGCCATGAGGAACCGGTTTATTATTCTCGTCTAAAATTTCAACAAATAAGGTTTCGCTATTGACAATAAACTCATCGTTATGATTTGTAAAAGCGATTAAATCTATTTCGGAAGCACCATATTCATTAATGATAGGGACATTCAACACTTCTTGCAATAGCTTTTTATCTGAATCATACAACATCTCACTCGTAACCACACAATATTTTAAACTTGGACAGACATCTGTTAATAGAAGATTTTTCTTTTTCAGATATTTTGCAAAAAGCACAATAGAACTGGTATGTCCATTGATGAAATAAAACTTCTTTTTTCTGAAGACACTTAAAAACTCTTCTAATTTTTTTTCTGAAAGATCAAAAATCGGAAAGCGAAAACGATGACTTAAACGATCTTTTAAACGTTCCTTTTGATAAGCAAAAAAACCTAAAGGAATTCCATAAAATCGAGCCTGATATGAATGGTTAAAATTAATAGAAAACCAACCAAACCGATCAATTATTTCTGCCCAAGTAAGTGCATGACAGTATTTATCTTTCGCAAATATTAATGGTGTGCCACTAGAACCTGAAGTTTTACTTGTATAACAATCTTTTATATTGAAACCTTGTGATATTCGATTCTTTAAAGGAATTTGAATGTCCTTTTTTTGCATGATAGGAATATTTTCCCAATTTTTAGTTGAAGCATTTCCAACAAACGATTTATAAAAAGCATTGTTCTCTAGATGGTATTCAACGATTGCTTTTCTTTGGTTAACCACATAACTTTCATATTCACTTTCAGGAATTTCCTGAATTTCAGCAAGCTGTTTTTTAGCTTCCTGAATAGGATAACCATTTAGTTTTAATATGGATTCAAAAAAATTCAATAGAAAATATTATTGGGTTCAATTTACAAATTAATTGCAGCGATACCGTAGCGAAAGGAGGTAAAATTTATAATCCATATTACTTTATATAAAATAAATAATTTTCCAAAGGAAATAGAAAGACTTCGTATGGTTTCAGTATAAAAATATCTTATTTTTGTGGCGAATTTAAATTCCTTCTAATGAATATTTTAATACTAGGTTCTGGTGGCCGCGAACATACTTTTGCATATAAAATATCTCAAAGTCCAAAATGCAATCAACTTTTTGTAGCTCCTGGAAATGCTGGTACTGAAGCAATAGCAACAAATGTTTCTATTTCAGTAACCGATTTTGAAGCAATTGAATCTTGTGTGATTGAAAACAACATTGAGATGGTTGTCGTAGGTCCTGAAGATCCATTAGTGCAAGGAATTGTAAATTATTTTTCTGAAACAGAAGCTTTAAAAAATGTGATGATCATCGGCCCTTCACAAGAAGGAGCTTTATTAGAAGGAAGTAAAGAAAGAGCAAAAGAATTTATGTTTGCGCATAACATTCCAACAGCAGGATATCAAAGTTTCACCAAAGAAACGGTTGAAGCAGGAAAGGACTTTTTAGAAACCCTAAAAGCTCCTTACGTTTTAAAAGCAGATGGTTTAGCTGCAGGTAAGGGAGTGTTGATAATTAATGATATTGAAGAAGCAAAGCAAGAACTTGAGAACATGTTAACGCATGCTAAGTTTGGTGATGCAAGTGCAACTGTTGTGATTGAAGAATTTCTTGACGGAATTGAATTAAGTGTTTTTGTATTAACTGATGGAACCAACTATAAAGTACTTCCTACGGCTAAAGATTATAAAAGAATAGGTGAAGGAGATACAGGATTAAATACAGGAGGTATGGGAGCAATTTCTCCAGTTCCTTTTGTGGATGAGGTCTTGATGAAAAAGATTGAAGATCGAATCGTAATCCCTACGGTTAACGGACTTTCAAAAGAGAATATTGATTATAAAGGATTTGTTTTTATTGGTCTGATCAATGTAAATAATGAACCTTATGTTATTGAATATAATGTAAGAATGGGTGACCCCGAAACGGAAGTTGTGTTACCAAGAATTAAAACAGATTTAGTGTCTGTGTTAGAGGCTACTGCAAAACAAAATCTTAATGAGATTGCTCTTGAATTAGATGAAAGAGCTGCAGCCACTGTAATGGTAGTTTCAGGCGGATATCCTGAAGCATATGAAAAAGGGAAAGTGATTTCAGGGATCGAAAATATTGACGATTCGATTGTGTTTCATGCAGGAACTACAACTAAAGACGGTAAAGTTGTTACTAATGGAGGTAGAGTAATTGCTGTTACTTCTTTAGATAAAGACTACAAAAAGGCCATAAAAAAATCGTATCAAAACATAGAAAAACTACATTTTAATACGATGTATTATCGTACCGATATCGGTTTTGATTTATAAGTAAGTATGTCCTGTAGAAGTACGGTCTTCTTCGTTATTGTCGTTAAATTTCTTTAATTGTCCCATCCAATACACGAATGCTACAACACCAATAGCCATTAAAAACCATGATACAATATTGCTAAGAAACCAGCTTTCAGGAGCTATAGATCTTAACATATCAAAAGGAGCAAATACAACGTCTACAAATAATGACTGTATTCCTTCAAAAAAACCTTTCCAAGACATATCTTTATATTTAGATTGCAAAAATATAAATTAAGAACCATGCTCACAAGCTTTTTTAGTAATTCTAAACCTATCAATTTTATCATTGTTAGCGTGTTTCTTTTAATTGGGTATAGTATTTGGATTTTATTAAACCCTTTAGATACAATTGCTTTATCAGATATTTTAAATTATGCACTCATCGGTTTTGTATTTATATTCCTTTTTTTATTGTTAGATTTTATCATTCGGAAGAATAAATTGACCGAGAAAAATAACCTTTCCATTGTATTATTCTGTTGTTTTATATTACTTTTTCCTACTATTTTTTCTGAAAATAACATCATTATTTCGAATCTGTTTCTGCTGTTTGCTTTAAGAAGAATTGTTAGTTTAACTTCACATAAGAATACCAATAAAAAGATATTAGATGCTGCATTATTTATAACTATTGCTTCTCTTTTTTATTTTTGGAGCCTGCTGTTTTTCATTGTTTTATATATAGGAATACTTCAAAATTCGAAGAAAACAGCAAACCATTTTTTAATACCAATCGTAGGCTTTCTATCTGTATTTATCATTGCTACCACCTATTATTTATTAATGAATGAATCCCTTTTTTGGTTCTTAAAAATTGATAGGTCCATTGGTGTTGATTTTTCTGCATATCAATCAGTTTCCTTATTAGTGTCCTCTTCAGTAATTATTGCATTAATCATCTGGACACTTTTTTATAGAATATCAAAAATTTCAAGTATTGTTAAAAAAGCGATTTCTAATTATCGTATTTTAATCTTGGTCTTAGTGATTAGTTTATTCATAGGATTTTTATCTCCCACTAAAAATGGTGCTGAGTTTTTTTTCGTTTTAGCATCCCTTTCAATTATTACCACAAATTATATTGAAGGCATTCAAGAGTTTTGGTTCAAAGAATTGTTGATGTGGGTGTTGGTTGTGCTTCCGATAGGCTTATTATTTATAAATTAAAGACAATAATTCCTATTTCAAAAAATAATATCTTTGCAAAAAATAATTATTTAATAGCATCCTTATGTTTTCAGATAAAGCAAATAAAATTTTTAAAGAAGTTATAGACACGTATCATATTGAAGATAGTGTAGATCAGTCATTTTCAAACCCTTATTCAAAAGAGAGTCAGCTTCTAGAACATTTATTGTATAGAAAATGTTGGATCGATACGGTTCAATGGCATTACGAAGATATTATTCGTGACCCTAACATTGATCCAGTTGGAGCACTTAAATTGAAAAGACAAATTGATGCTTCTAATCAAGATCGTACCGATATGGTAGAGTATATTGATAGTTATTTTTTAGAAGAATACAAAGAAACGGTTGTTCAAGATAATGCTACAATTAACACAGAAAGCCCTGCTTGGGGTGTAGATCGTTTTTCTATTCTTGCGCTGAAAGTATACCATATGAATGAAGAAGCTACAAGAGAAAATGCTTCCGAAGCTCATAGAAATGCTTGCCAGACAAAACTAAATGTGTTACTAGAACAACGCGTGGATTTAGGTACTGCCATCGATCAATTATTGAATGATATTTCTGAAGGAAACAAATACATGAAAGTGTATAAGCAAATGAAAATGTACAATGACGATGAGCTTAATCCTGTGTTAAGAGGAGAAAAATAAGAAGGACATTATATGTCAAAACCCACTCACATACTTGTAATACGATTATCTGCGATGGGAGATGTGGCAATGACAGTTCCTGTACTTACAATTTTTTCTGAAACCTATCCTGAAGTTCAACTTACCGTACTTTCAAAACCTTTTTTTAAACCTTTTTTTGAAGACCTTTCCAATGTCAATTTTCTGGAAGCAGATGTCTATGGAGCACATAAAGGGGTAGGATTACTGAAATTGGCAAAACAAGCGAAAGCATTAAAAATTGATGCAGTAGCCGATTTACATAATGTCATTCGTTCCAAAATTGTGACCAAGTATCTGAACCTACAAGGGATTAAAACAGCAACGATTGATAAAGGGCGTTCAGAGAAAAAACAACTCACACAAGGTGAAATTTTTGAACCTTTAAAAACTACCCATCAGCGTTATGCCGCTGTATTTGAAGCGTTAGGATATCCATTAGATGTATCGAAAACACTTCAGAAAAAAGAGAAAAATACCTCAACTAATGTCAAAGAATTATTAAAAGACTCCTCTAAAAAGAATATCGGAATTGCTCCTTTTGCAGCCTATACAAGCAAAATGTATCCATTAGATTTAATGGCAGAAGTGATTGCAAGTTTAGATAAAAACGGAAATCATCACATCTTTTTATTTGGCGGAGGAGAAGAGGAAAAAAAGAAACTAAACGAGCTGGATTTACAATATCCATCTGTGACAAGTATCGTTGGAAAACTATCCTTTACCGAAGAATTAGCATTAATCTCAAACCTAGATGTCATGCTTTCTATGGACAGTGGCAACGGACATCTAGCAGCCATGTATGGAGTGCCTGTATTAACTCTTTGGGGCGTTACACATCCCTACGCTGGATTTGCACCCTTTGGACAAGATAAGAGCAATTCGATTGTTTCAGACAGAGCGCAATTTCCACAAATACCCACTTC